>Ga0123342_1000718_pt1 | contig 53996 bp, 31 predicted proteins | sample Turbeawhitnodule_FD_89960 | JGI IMG/M metagenome (GOLD analysis project Ga0123342, IMG submission 89960) | Root nodule microbial communities of legume samples collected from Mexico - Turtle bean Mexico white nodule | ecosystem: Host-associated > Plants > Roots > Nodule | place: Mexico: Nepantla...
GTGGGTTTTGTTCTCATCTTGGTTTTGTCATAGGGATGAGGAGCTTCTTGGACGAGGCCTGGAATTAAATGATAGTATTCAAGGTTTGCTAGCTAGGCATGATGCAATTGCTTCTGGTACTGTTTCCTATTCAAGGAGCAAGTCCCAGCACTGTATCAACTGAAGCTCAATCTACTGTAGATCAATCCAATATAAACAGCTCCAGCCCTGGAGAGTCTTCTTCAACACCTAAAGCTAGCAATTCAGCCATAGTGCTTTCTGAAACCAGGAGCCAGATTGATGAAGAGGAAGAGGATGAATTTGCACAGCTAGCTCGGAGGTCACTTAGAACTGATAAACATGTTTTTCTTTTCAGTCTTGCTTGCTTATAACTTATCTAAAAATAAACTAGTTTAGAATATCTGTTTAGGTCTTTTATGTATGGACATGAATGGACACGCATGTGCAAGTGAATTATCTTCCCTTTGCTTTTTAGAAGTCAAAATCGTTTCATTAGGCATGTATTTTGTTTTATACTTCCACTCATGTTATTTCATTATGTCCTACAACTATTTCTTAGAAGCCCTAATTTTGTTATAGAATTGTAAAGCCCGTATATTAATTAGCATGTATTGCAGGTCATGGGTAATGAGATTGTTCTACCATGTCAATATTTTTTATTTTTGCAGGCAGGCACAGCCTGTGATTTCAAATGGTGCCGCAACCGGTTCCAGCGAAAATTCAGTTAATATTAGCACCAAAACCCCACATGTTCCAAACCCCTCAACCTCAGTCCCATCCAATGCATTAGTTATTTCCAACCCTGCTGCCCCAGTTAGTACTGCAAAGGATCAGGACATTATTGACTTACTTGGTATCACTTTGTCCATGACGCCATCACCACAGACAACATACGCACCATCAGCCTCTAGCCAAGGCATGCATCTGATATCTGTTCAGTCGACAACAGAAGGGTTCTCTTTTGCTTCCCATACATGTCCGGAAAATTTGTCGTACAACAGTTACGTTGTCCCATGGTCTCAACATCAATCTAAGTCAGAATTTCAACCACAGCCTCAACAACAGACTCATCAATCCTCATCCCCACCCTCATCTCGACATACACATTATGAATCCGAACAAAGAGCATCACCAACCAGCCCAACAGGAGCAGTTGCAACAACGTCAACATCATCAATATAGCCCTCATCAACAACATTTGCAACCCCATAAAGAACCGCAACCACTACAGTATCAGCCACAGCACCAAACACTGCAATCTAAGCCCCAACCCCAACCCTGTTCACACTCCCTTCCTCAACCCCTGCTACAGTATCAAGCCCAAACCGTATACGGCCATCAACCTCAACCACAGCAACAATTTCAGAATCAACATCTTCAATACCCTTCCAAGATATCCTCCCCCGCCATGGTCAGCTACACCTGGATATGCGAACTATCAAAATCACTCGCCTGCTACGAATGTGATTTCAACACAAGCCAATACAAGAGTATCGTATCCTTCTGCTCCAGGGGTAAGGCCCGAGCTACACGATAGTTCATTCCCTGCCAGAGTAGGTATCGGTGGATCTCCTGCGAATGCAACAGGACAAAAGCATTTTGTTCCATCTTACCTGTTATTTGAAGATTTGAATGTTTTCGGAAACACATGGAAAGGTTAAGATGACCAGTAGTGGTTCATCGTCCAGCTTGTCTGGGACAATGTTTTGATACACTGTAAAAGTGGGACCTGCTTTATTGCTTGCAGCTTATGGAGCTCTAGATTGATACACGTAGCTTCCCATTATAATAAAGTCAATAGCTTGAGTTTTACCCCAGACGACAGACTGATGTGATATTTTAGTTTCTGGTAGTATTTCTTGTTCTTATGTTCATTGATTGATCGTTTGCCACTATAAAGGCACTTAAAATACAAAAACGTGTTGCCCGTCAAATATGACATGTCATAGTTGTTTTGAGGGCCATTTTGTATTTTAATACAAACTTTAGATGTGGTGAATTTCAAAGCCTCTAATTCGTGGCCTCCTTAAAAAGAAAAGATCAGGAGGTTCTAAAATCTCTTTCCCATTCATTAAGAAAAACCCCTTGTATTGTACTAAGAAAAGATATACAACAAAACCACTAGAATCAGCCTAGTGAAAAATTCCAGCTAAAGCGTTATTGTCGACATGGCATAAAAGATCAAAAGAAACCGCTTTAAGGTTGAGAAAAGAAATTGCACAGTTGGACAAACTTGAATTTAATTACACGTTGGTTAAAAACAAGGGTCCCCAAATTCAACGGAAACTACAATCATGAGTGAGATGCCCCATTTCCAGGACCACATTTGTCAGCAAACTAGCTTATGTAATCTGACAAAAAAATTTACAAAAGGTGGGAATAGCACGCAAAACAGGAATAGAAAATAATTATGGAGAAAATGATATTTACACACATTTACGACGATTGACATTATTTGCCGAAGCCTCCAATCAATAAGCATGATTTTCTTCCAGTCGAGTGCAACCCTCTAACCATGGAGGCTAATGAATATCTTGCATACACTATCAGCAGAATATACCCCTACCAATATTTTCAGATGTATTCACAGCGGAGAGGGATTAAAGCATCATAACAGGATTACCCAACTGCAAGAAATATGCGTGGCGTTCCTGAGTGATGTTTGATGCACTCTTCTGAGCTGGAGACAACCGATGAAATCATTGGAAAAAATGCAGATTCATCTTGCTTGAGTGTTGTCGTCAGCATAGATACAAACGCATGCATCTGCAGCACCAGCAGCAAGTAACACCTGGTATGGATGGAAATTGAGGCAACTTACAGAACCAATTTTCTGAGCCATTAGTGTAGGATAGTAACGAATGGTGCCTAGTTGATCACCCTCCAGACTAAAAACTTTAATGAGTTGTTTCGCTGAACCACTAGCAATAATTGGAGCATGTCTATGTACAGCTAAAGCTGTGAGTGATCCCCTATGAGCTTCGATGGTAAGATAGGTGCTCCTAACATTTCTTATATCAAGAAATTGGATGTCCCCAGCCTGAGAAGCACTGACAATCTGAAGAAAACCAACAATATGACATAATTGCATCATCCACTTCAAATCAAATTCATAAATCTAATAATTACAAAAAGTCAAAAAAGAAAGAAAAACATATCAAACTAGCAAGATGCTCCTTTTACCTTTCCTTGGTCTAATCCAGGTTGAAAGCCAATCCCCACAACTTTTTCTACTCTTTGCGTATGAGGCCTCAATTCACAGACGAGCCTGAGAAGCATTTTTTGCCATTAGTGATTAAAGAAATTGAGACTGCTAAATTGGACCTTAAAAGGTTTGTACTTACGAAAAAACTTAACATACAAGTATGGATTGAGGAAATTAAAGTATAAATTCATTATTTAGATGCATGCATAACCATATCAAAACATATAGGTGATAAACAACAAAGATGCTTGATTCAATCACATCAATAAAAGTGAGCCAAGAACCATGTTACTATTTGCATCATGATGGAAGAAATTCATCTGAGGTGCTCACATTTCAGGTGCTCTGACATCATAAAGTCTGACAGAACCATCAACAAAACCAGCTGCAAAATGTCCCCCATGAACTTGAGATGCAGCCTGAAACACATGGCAAAATGCATAAAAATCAAAAGATAATTGCTCGTATAACTCCTTTGTTACCTGGTTAAAGATTGAGTAAAATAATACTAGAAGGAGGTGGTCACAATTGATGATTCGGGAATATCATTAATTTGGAGTAAATATTGGTTAAGTTTATTATATATTATTTGATGTCTGACAAAACTTGAGAATAGTAAAGCCCTTAACCGAATTGGGGGTGGCCACTGCATTACTATTTGAGATTGACAACTATCTATGGCAAAGGCAAATATAATAAGATCAGCAAAGGTCCTTCAGTCTTAACGTTCAAAAACAACCAAGTACCAGAAAAAGGGGAACGGGGCATTTCAACAGTAATAAGCCATCAATCATCATTAAAAAAAAAACTTTACAAAGCATGACTTTATCAGTGAAGAAACCTGTTCTAAATGTAGCTGGCAAGCAAAAACTCACCAATTCAATAATTATCATGGAAAACTACTTAGTAAATGCCTCTTAAAGTATAACATCTACTTAGCTGTCTTTCCAAAATAACTATGTCAAGCAAATTAACCAACAAAAGACATCTTGCATAGCTGAAGCTTACCAATGCTGAGACACTGCAATCTGATGATGAAGGTATAGTATTAACAAGCTGCTCTTTATCAACATCCCATAACAAAATAGACGATATCTCACCCGATGCATACTGTTAAATGTAAAAATGTAACATGGAACACCATAAGAAAATCATTCGCTTCACAATATGAGGAAATAATTAGTCCTTCGATTTTAGGATATAGGGGTAGAGGAATATTTCCCACATTCCCAAGAATGATTAAAGAATAATCCTACCAGATAACCACATTGCTGTTGCCAATCAACAACTGCATTCAGACTCCTCACACCAGGTTTATGACCATGAATAGAAGAGAATGCAGTGACAAGTTTTTGTTTACCCTTCAGAGTATAATCTTTCCAAATCCGTATGTTTCCATCAGCTGCACCACAAGATTCCCAATAATATTAAAGCTCTGACAACAATTTGAGAATAAAATGTATAATATTAAACAGCAGAGAAAAGTACATGAAGCAGCAAGGAGCAAGCTCTCATCAAGCTCATTTACAAGACAGAGCTTAGAAATCCCTTTGTCAGGAAAATCATGATTATCAAAACTGTTGAGCAGTGTTGCCTCCTCATGGTTCCATATCCTGCAGAGAACTCCAAAGAACATTATACTCTGACCAGGTCAAAAGTCAGAATTACTATTGTGTATAAAATTATGCTAGGGAATTGTCATGTAATTGTGAAAGTCCCCATAATTAATAAATGTCACTCAGTCTTGCCAAGAGCAACCAACCCTGAACGTAAACATGATTGGAAATGTATAACTTCTAAAAATTCACCACAGATGATCTTTAGAGTCCTGTAAACAACTGTCCTAACATTCCCAAACAAAAAAGCAATGTTCTGTTTAAAGCCCTCCCCAGCTTCATAACAGTTCCACTTTAAGTTATAATAAAGTATGGATTAGCTTCATATACCTGATACGTTCATTCTCATCAGCAGCTATTACTATAGGAGAGAAAGGTTGCAGCAATGCTGTTTGTGTACCCTTGATGTCCCACTTAGCAATTGGATTTGTAAGCCTGCTAACATCTGCAACGAACAAACAAAATGTCAGCCAGACATCTGTAAGGAACACACTTAATAAAAATAAAAAGAGAAATACAAACCAGAGTGCTGGCATTTTGCTATGTGCTCCAGTGCAAGTTTTTCCTTCTCCTCCCTTCTGCCTGATACTTCTTCACTATCATCTGCAGGAGATAATAGTGGTTTGGAAAAGTGTCCACAACCCCAACTATAGATAGTTGACTGTGGAAGAAAGCTTCTATCTGAAGTCCCAGCAGCTCCACCAGAACCTAGAAGTGGATCAGCTAATCCAGAGTCCGGAGAATTCATCAGGTGGGGCCTAAACTCCAATGAGCAGACTCTACGCATTCCAGTTATATAACTTGGGCGAGGAGGACTGACCGGAGGAGTTCTGAAGGTCAGTGGCAAGTGTCCTGCCAGAGCAACAAGCACTAATAAGCAGAAAGGCTGGCAATAAAACAGCAGGGATTATAACAAATAAAATTTATGTTGTAAAACTTCACAAAACTGCTTAGGAAGTTATTATCCCACAGGATTAACCATTAAGTAAACTGGAAAGGAGATCTACCTCCATTCATATCAAACCAAGAAGATGATCGAGCCAGTCCAGCAAGAGCTGGAGAAGCTGTAGATTCAACAGTTCGAACACCACTAGACTTCAACGGTTTTGCAACCACTTGTTCAATACCTATGATGGACAGTACTCGACGACCAAGATTTGCAATGCGTGGAGATGGATCTTTTGCTAAAGTACACATAGCAAGTACGCATTGTGAATATAATGCATTGTCCAAGGGCTTTGGTCCAGTGTGGTTAACCACTCCATTGCTGAAACCATCATTTAGAATGCCTGAATCAGAATGATGAGATGAATCATCAGACAATGGGGACCCATGCATGATTCCCGAACCAGCAAGAGGACTGCTAGAAGAGACCCGACCATCTCGAACCACTGGAGAGTTGTCATTTCCAACCCTGATAGGACCAATTTGAGGAGAAACAATACTTCCATGAGGTATATGTTGGTTCTGTTTAGGATATCCACCAACTGAACCTTTTATATTAGCCAATGAAGGTAAGGAATTAATCAAAGAATTAGACTGAGGCTTCCAATATGCAGCAGCAATAGATTTCAGGTGCTTGTTGTGGCCAAAAGCAAACCGTGCTAGAGCTGAAAGTTGAAAAAAAACAAGTCAGCAACATGTCTCAGATCCATCTCACTCTAAAGCCTATCAGCCCTCCCATTCTATATTGACAACATTAAGATGTCTTACTACAAACCAATTAACAGCATTGCAATCAAATTAGAGACAGCAATCAGAAACACAAAAAAGAGATGTTTTTAGATGCAAGTTTGATTACTTTTTCTGCAGATGCTTTCTTTCTTATTCACCAGTAACAATTACTTTGTTTTAAGGTTTTTCATCTTTCTCTAAGTTCAGAAACAAGCAACTATTAAAGTTTGCAGTAATGATATCTATTAAAAATAACAACATCCTGTCTGGGGTCTTCCAATCTAATCATAAGAAAATAAAATGTATTACAAATTCAAAATAAATTATTTAGATGCTTAATCACCTACCTACTGCTACCTCTGCCCTCACCAATGGACTCCCATCTGAAGCAACACATAACATACTCTTAACTATACTAACTTCAGCCCTAAACTTTTCATCATCATCACATTCTTCATCGCCTCCAACACTTCTACATGTATCAAATCCCACATCAAGAAGGGTACCCAGTGCAAAAACAGCAGATGCCCTAACCTGTGAAACAATAAATTGCATAACTAAATTTATTTGATTAATTCATCAAAAATTATAATCATCTGGCAACTGGAAATAGAACCAATAACTAGGGCACAAACCTCTGGCTGGGGTTCAGACAGTAGAGGAGCAAATATAGTAGTTGCATCTTCCTGTAAACCAATTGTTTGTGCCTCTGAGAAGTCTTCCCACAATTTCCCCAGACAAAGGCAAAGCCACTGAAGGAAAAGGGGTTCAGTTTGTGAATCATTAGGACATGAACTCTGTAGGTGCTTTAAGCAGACATGAATCAAACCAGCTTCCATACAAGCTTCTTGGCCCCGTCTATGACCATCCACAATCACAGCCAAAACAAAAGCAGCCATTGCCCGTTGCTCTGGATATGCTTCCATGCTATCAAGAAACTTAATGAAATATATATGACCACCATCCTTCACTAGATCAACCTGACATGACTACAACACAGAAATAGAACATAATCAATGCCAGACACAGTGGACAACATCAGAGTTCAAGATCAAATTTCATTAGAAAATTATAAAGGTCAGCAAAAAAGAGAATGTTCACAATATCTTAATGGAGTTTAGGATTTGATCACACAGTTTTCATTGTTTATTATATTACGGATTTCATTAGTAATGTGACTTTGCCGGCAGGATCAGTGACCAACAGCATATCGAATGTTTCACTTAAAAAAGGTAACACTTAGAAATCTTTTACTAATAATAAACTATAGGAAAGAAATAGACATTGAGCTGAAACTATATGTTTCTAAGACAACAAGAATGCTTCAATCATATTGAGAAAACAGACTCAATACAAAAAAATAGAGATTCAATATCCTCTAATAATAACAAAGATATGAAATACAAAAATAAATAAATATATTTATAATATACATATATAATCTAGATACTATTCATTATATAGGATCTACTCCTTATTTCTAAAAGTATAACACTTCCCTGAAACAGGAGCATAAAAGGATGTGTTATAAATAAAGACATTGCTAATAATATATATATATATATATATATACATATATATATACACACACACACACAAAATCTAGATATTTTTCATTATATCGAATCTACTTCATATTTCTATAATTATAACACTTCCCCCTCAAGTAGGATCATATAAGTTGCATGTTCCTAGCTTGATGCAAATATGATCGATCTTAGGTCCTTTGTGACTTGGTGAATATGTTAGCCAACTCTTCACTAAAGTTGAAAAGTTTAGTGGGGATGTTTTTAGCAATTCCTCTTTCAAAATAACAATTTACCTCAATATGTTTGGTCCTTTCTAGAAATACAAGATTAGAGGCGATGTGTAATGCTGCCTGGTTGCCATATATAAGGTACATTTGCAAATCTTCTTCAAATTCAAGCTGAGTTGTTTTAGCTATATGAGCTCACAAGTAACTAATGTCATTGTCTTGCACTATGCTTCCAGACTTCATCTTGCCACAACATTTCATTTTTTGCTTTTCCATGATATTAAATTACCTCCAAAAAGAACACAGTGACCCTACCTAGTCAGCATCATAATACCCAACAACTTGAGTATTTCCCTTATCTTCATACATGAGGCCTTAGCCAAAAACATTCTTAACATACTTCAAAATCTAATCCCAAAATCTAATCACGTAGCAAAATACTCTTGTGGCAAACCATACAAGCCTAAGGTCATAAAAAACATACTTGTGATTCCTAAATTCCTTATTTAAATCTACAAATGAGATCACTAAAATCATGCAAAGCAGCATGAAGTTGCCTAAAGCAAAAATAGGGCTCTCTCCGCACCAATGTTGTCAAACTCGTAACTTGTAAGAGGATCGGAGAGGAGATAAAAGATCTTAACTCGAGGATCGTAACTCGGCTTGTAAGAGTTACTAATAGTGTTACAATATATATTTATAGATAAATTAAAGAAAACTGATGTGAATTAAAATTATTGGAAACTTTAATATTTTAAATGGGACAAGTAAAGCCCAACTAAAATTTAGGGTTTTAAATTAGTAGTGCTGCTCACTTCCTCTTGCTGCTGCAAAATACTTCTCCAACAATTTGAATTAGGGATTTGAATTAGGGTTGCAATAGGTTGGATATTAAAACTTGTCCAAGGCCCAAATATTTGAATTAGGTTTTAGGGTTTATTTTGGGCAGCAGCTCTTCACTTCCATGCGCCACACATCATCCACTTTAATCTCTTCATTTTCTGCCACGGTCACAGCCTCACCAGGGCACGCCACCGCCGCCGCCACCGCTGCAAAACCTCATTCTCTGGGCTAGAGCAAGAAAGTTCCATTTTTCTTGGCCAAAAAATGGCCGCGGACGAGTCATGATCCAGGATCGACAACCTCTGGCCCGCGCATGCCTCGCTCCGATACCAATCCGCCGGCCGAGTCACCTCAGCTGGCACTCTAAACTCGCTGACTCGTGCGAGTATGCAAGTAAACTCATGATTTTGACAACACTGCTCTGCACACTCTGTGTAGGTAGAGTGTCATTGTTATAAAGGGCACCAGCCTCAATCCAAACTGATCATGAAGACAAAAAGTAGGTTTAACTGAGGTGTGAATTTATCCATTGTTCACATTGTTCTATAGGGACAAATTAGGCAATTCTAGTCAGATAGGATTTGTAGCTCAACCGACTTAACCATAACCCAATCTCGAAAGCCCAAGTTGAATAGTTATACCTGTCCAAAAATCACATCTTTTTCAAATGTTCTCATATTCTACTTTTTTTGGCTTGTCCAGCACCATGCCAAGCCAGTGAATATACTGCAATAACTACTACTACAGTAAAAGCAACCTTCACTGACCAAGACAAAATTTCGACATGTTTGTTTGAAATTAATTTTGGAAAACAAAATCACATGTTTTTCAATGCCAAGCTGATAAAAAAACAACTATTTCTCTAAGGTAAGCTAAAACAAACATCTAATTGACATTTACTTAAAGAATTTATTTTCCTCCAAATCTACCTTGTCAAGTGCAAGAATCTTTGTCCATATGAATACAAGGATCTGACGTAGTTCTGGTGTTGTTGTTTGTAATAGCTTTAGAACATAAGGAAATATTCCAACAGACAACGCCTACATATAAAAAACTTGGTATTAAGTTCTCAAAAACCTTTACAGATAAATAAATAAATAGGTAAAACAATTGCAACAAATGTTGATGAATCTAGAGAAAAACTACCAGATCAACCGCCCATGGCCCCATATCAAGGAACCTTCCAAGGAGCACTAAGGCCCGAAAGCGATGGCATTGGCTAAGTAAAACCTGAAATAGGAACAATCCTTATCAATGCATGGAAAGGATATCAACAACTGGCAAACAATCTTCCCAGAAGTATAAAGTAGACTTACTGTCAAAAAGAAAAAACTAATTCGAGTCAAAAGTGCATAAAGAAAGATTGAAAGGTCGGTTTGCAAGTAAGATTATACAAAACAATTGGTCACAACAGATCTAAGGGTACAAATTCTGAACCTATACAGAATCAAGACACGGGAAGATGATTGCCAAGTCAACCAAATTGCAAGTAAGTCCCTCAAATAAACTAATAACAAATAGCTGAGCTGAGACAATCATTGACAATAACACACTTTCAGAAAAACATTTTAGGACAATTCGCATTATGCATGTTGAATGAACGAAACAGAAATGTACATTGCCATTACAACTAGATAAAGCTAGCCCTGTTTTTAAGGGAGTAGATGCTCACTACAATACATCATTTTGACAAATGTCTATCAGAAGAATGATTATAAGAAACACTTACCCTTCAAAAACATAATTAAGGAACAGGAGCTGACAGCTGATTTCACTAAAATCATGTAACCTACCTAACAAGAGTATTATGAAGCAACAAAATGGCTTAAAAGGAAACAAAGACAAATACATGGATCGCACCTGAAGAACTATAGGCAACTGCTCCGGTGGTTTCTTATGTTCAGAACCATGGTCAAGCCATACCTCAAATGCTGTCAACTGCTCAGTGAAAAACGTACTAGGCTGATAGAGAACAACAACATACTTCATCAGGTAAGCTCATACATAATCCGTCATATTGCAACTATTCCTTGCCAAACCAGAATACCTTAGCTAATTTTTATCATTTAATATTCAATTTCAGAACGACATATACATCCTATTATAAAAATAAATCCAGAATTCCAGATACCTGAAATTCGGCATTAGGATCCTCAACTAAAGATGGAAGTTGAGAGAGGCATAGCTCAGCAGCCATGTCCCATGCATCCCTGGAATGTGGAGAAAAAACATAAACTGTTGAAAAAATTTGGCAACATATAAAAAAATATCATAACAATAATGACCAACGATACCACATATGATGCTGGTGGGTTGGAGGTAACATTGGGTGAGAAACAGGAGAACAATTTGCAGATCGCATGATTCGCTCAGCAAGTAGAAAATTTCGAAATAGACTTGCAACAAGCAAATCCTGTCTGAACAATCTCTGAAAAAGATCTGTAGGACAAAATAATTATCCATATAAGATAAAAAGATACTAACTAAAGAAGAACTGGAGTTCAAAAAGGAAACTGTTGTAAATTAGTAAGTCAGTGAAAATGATGGGGAGGGTTGAGACCGACCATGGGGAAGAACATTCCAGGCAATCGTATCAGTTACTGCTGTAAAGATCCAATTCAATTCACCCAGAAGTGTCTTTAGGTCATTAGGACGGCCAGGGATCTTGTCTATAAGTGAATAATCAAGTGATTCACGAAGCAATGAACGTGTACAAAACCTAGAGACAAATTACATAACAAAAAAGTTATCACTAGCCAGTTTGCTGTGATATAAAACTCAGTTACCAACATTAGAAAGCTCAGGAGCTAGAAAATGAGGAAAGTTAAGTTAGGAATGGAAATGTAAATGTAAATGTCAAGCATAAAATCAATTTCATAGTAAAAACCATCTTTATCACGGGTTTTTTCTTCTATCACTATTGCAGTTAACAAAAAGTCTAGTAGAAAAGTTACAGTAAAGATAATAAATCAGTTAAAGAGCAAAAATACTCCCTAGGAGAATTTGTAATATAAAAAATGACATTTATGATCTTGGATTACGATGTATACAATCAGCCATCATAAAATGCTATTAGATAAAAGTAGTTAAGCAAGGGTTAGATATGGGAAAGTATTATAAGGTAAAAGATTGGGTGGATAAAGTAAAACAATTCATGTTAAAAAACTGTTCATCATTTAGAAGTCCATGCACAATGCTTTCAAAATCCATGCATAATGATATTGATGTTAAAAAAATATTAATAAGGTATGCTAAACCTATGCGAATGTTTAACATATTAAACATTCTGAACAGGATAAACTAAGAATTAATGAAAAGTTTCACCATCGCAATGCCATCTTTATAGGCGTTGTAAGGCAAGATGTAAACACATCTGCAGGGAATTCCGCACTCTGAGGCAAAGTCTCGTGTGCTTCACATGCTGCAAGCAGAATGCAATCCCTTTGGGACACAGAGGAGTTGGAAGCACTCCATTCATGAAGCTTATCAAAAAAAAGTCCAGTAACAAATTTGGCAGTCCAAAAAAGAAAAAATCAGTACCAATACATTTGAATTTTTTTTTATAAGTATTTAATAACATGGTTTTGTGTGTATACCTCAATGAAGGAATTCACAATCATTCCAGCTGCAGAGCAATCAAAAACATAAATTGATGGGGTCTTCAGCCAAGAATCAAGTTCATTGATGGGTAATGGGATATACTGCGTATAACTCTGCATAGCATATGATGAAAATGAGAATAGGAATGTCTTGTAGATATTCTCATCATGATATTGTGACTGAGGGAATTATACTCAATTGGAACCCATGATATCCAGTAGCAAAAGTTAAACTAATCAGGCATCTGTGATAAGATACAATTCCAGTTTAGTTTTAACCTGTTATCAGTTATTATCGTAGTAAAAGGAGCAAAATAAATTGCCTTTTCTAGAATAACGATTATTGTAAACTCTTCTCATTTACAAAATAAATACCTTTTATATATATTTACTGGTCATTTATGATTATTTAATATCTCCCTCGTTGGACTTCCCGAAAAATATCTGAGCAAAACAAGAGGCATGAAAGTAAAATAATTAAAGTACTCATCCTGCCTAGAATAAATAGTGAATGGCTTTCTTACCCTTTTTCTTCTCATGTTTTTGCCACCCTATGTTGCTTCTATTCATGGGTCTGTCCTACTTCCACAATCATTCATTTTCCATTCTCCCATTTTTATCTTTTATACTATTTTTCTCTACTGAACACTGGCACATTTTTAAAAAGGTGGGCACCTCTACACACACAAGGTTGTCAAACTCGAGAGTTTATGTAAACTCGTGGGAGCTTCATACACTACTAAGAGTTTACTTTGGATAAAAGATACATTAAAATACATATAGATAACATAATAATTCAATATTATATGATGCTATAAATAACTTTTATATTTTCTACTGTAACATTATTATTAGTTGTAGTTGATCATATTATATACTTTTTAAATATTTTTATATTTTTCTAATATAATTATTTCTTCATCATTACTCTGGTTGATTATATTATATACTATGCTTTACATAAAAAAGAAATTGTTGGACTTAAACTGATGCCCAATAGTCCAAATTAGCAAAAGAGGAGTAAAAAAAAGAAATCCTAATATGACTCAACTCACTAATTTATAGTTTGTGCCGGCCCTATATATGAAACTGGACAAAAGAAAGGAAATAGGAGAGAAGAGATCGCAAAGTGTCCAAGAGAATCAGAAACACAAAACAGGGCGGAGCAGACAAAGACACTGAGAGAGATTTGTTAGTGCGATAGAACGCAACATCAACACCTAAAATAGACAGAAACTTGCAGAAGAGAACCAGTGAACCATAAAATTGTTCCCTAGGTGCGTTTTGCATATATTTTGTGACCTAGAAACAAACAAATCCAGTGTCATTGATCTTGCTGAATCAACTCAAAACTCGTGATTTTACACTAGTTTGAGCAAGTTTGCTCGTGTTTGCAAGAGAGTTAACTAGGTTCGAGGGTTCGGGAACATAAATTACAACAAGTATACATGTTGACTGGCGATATTGAAAACCATGCAGACCCACTTCTTTTTCAACTAGGCCTACATTGCCAGTATGAAGAAAACAATATTTGATTTATCAAATAACTAACTTGCATAAAGAACTAAGAAATACAAACATTGACCTTATTGAAGACCCAAATTTCACCGTTAGCTGTTGGTTTTGGGACACCATGACCATTGTAATGGAATAATACTCTTTCTGACTTTGCATATCTACGACAAGTAGTACAAAGTTTCTTCACCTCTTCAACTGTCGGGTCAAGTTGACATTTATAGCGGGCCTGTAAAGATTTCAATAAGGTTAACTATAAAACAATTTCAAATATAACATGAGGATAAGATTAGCTAGTTAATCATTCCGACCTTTGGTTGCCATCTTTCATACTGACTGCTCAAAGTTTTTCCAATTGACTCCAATGCCTTTTGTGGTGCCATCGAAAAAGGATCTGCAGTATTGAACAAGATAAGCATCAAAAACTGCTTGCACCTTAACCATGGTTGCAAGTCTACAAAGTTTTGATACATCACAAAGATTCTACTCAACCCATTTAGCTACATTTTTCATTAACAAAGTTGCAAATAACTCTAAATAATTAGGCTGCGATCAAAAAGTCAATGACTGGATAAAATGTTGAAGACTAGTATGAATTCAAAGAGTTCAACCATAAAATATAAATGCAAAACAGCACACTAATTCATCAGAAATATTAACTTGCAAAAACAAATAGTGAATAACAAAAACATGTCATATAATATCATTAAGAAGCCCAAAGCTATTTCCAAACATGAATTGAGCAAAAAAATGCAAAATATCTCAAATCCAGGAAACAACTTGAGAGTACAAACTACAGAAAACAACTAAATAAATGAGATCAAAGGTAACAAGAGACCTATCCAGCACTCCATTCTGGCACAAGGGGATATCTTTATTACATCTGGTGGGTCCACGCTAATGTTCAAACATAATACTAGAGCTACACATCCTGTCTTCATCTGCATCACAAAATTAGGAGTTAAAATGGAGCATACTTCTTATATCAGATATAATATATAAACATCTTAAGTCTTTAAAAGATCTTGGAGGAAAAAACAGACACTTCGATAAAAATGTATTCTGATTATGAAGAAAAATGTTAAATAGCAATATAATTTACACCAGAAATCCATTGCAAAGGTAGACTATTATTCAAGAAATCCTTTATAAATGGGAGAAATGTTATCGCTAAAAATGAGCTCCACCCTACCCTCTCCCAAAAAAGCAACGAACCAACAGTATAAAACTTATCAGAAAAATAAACCACATTTATACATTATACACTTCGTAATGTGTTGCTTCAAATGCAGCAGCAAGAAATATTATATTTTATTGAGTAGAGAACAATCTTTTTGTTCAATCTTCATTCTAAAGTTACATCCAGAATAGTAATAAGACAGATTGAAAAATTGCAAATGCCAAACAGCCAGGGTATACGAAACTCCCATGCAATCAACGCCTTTAGAACATTAACAGTCAATCAACTACTTGTGTTGAAGAAGCCTCGACACAAAAACTGCGAACACAAAATTTCCAGTCGATAAAATCAGACTAGGCAAAAGTGGCCCGGTTATTTCACATTTTTAACAAGGGTTGGAATTTAAACAAATGCTCCTTACAGAAAAGCATATACTTAATTTTACATATGCATACATTTAGACCAAAATCCACCTCTATCAAGAGTCCAGCAATTTCAACCTCCATTTACAAGCCACTTGCTATGGAAGCTACCAGGATTTACACAAGTCCTATCACCCTAAAGAAACAAATGTAAACACTCTTTCCCCCACCCACCTCCATTCCGAAATCACTAATTCAGTGAAGCAAGTTCCAGGATAATTTACCCACTTTTACAGCCAAATCTTCAGCAAAATGAAAATTCGTCAAACACCAAGCTCACAAGTAAGAGAAGAGATTCCCCCAATGCAGGTATCAATCAGGTCCACTACTATAATAGTTATCATTATTTTGAATTGATCCCGTTATCATTAATTTGAATTGATCGAATTCAAGATCCGCTTAAGTACAAAGTACACTCTGGATAGTAAAGAAAGAAGCTGCATTACAACCCACAAATATCACGAACTCACTCGATTTTCTCATCAATCATTAGTTCAGTATCACTCAACACTTCACTTTTGCACTTCAAAGGATCCCGTCTTAACAAAACTTAGTGTTCAACAGGTCAAAAATTTTACGTCCTTGACAACTCCCTAACAACACTATCACATACCCAAACGTAATCAAACAAAGGCATCCATTCACAATCACCAATGCTGCCACTGCATTGACCTAAACGCCCTTTTTTTCTACATTTCCCAAATTTCTGTCACGCAGAACACGTGACACACGACTAACAATTTTCCAATATCTACGTAACGAAAATCGCAAATCACCGATTCATCACAGCAAAATGCATATAATACAGACGAGGTTAACAAATAACAACTGAATCGAACTTTCCAGAGTGATTGAACAGACCCTATCCTTGGGTCGCCACTTGGAGACTAGGCCGCTGTCGGAGGGGCCGGCGGGGACGGCGGCCTCGAAGGCTTCGTGGCGGAGCTCGCAAAGGACGACAGTCTGCGGCAGGTAGGCCATGCTGGTGGCGCCATTCCCGGTGTAGTTGCCGCTGCTGCTAGCGATGGCGGCTTCAGAGTCGCCGCGGTTAGCGAAATCGGCATCGTCAGTGTTGTTACTGGCGGTGACGACGGCGACGGAGGAGGAGGAAGAGGAGGCGGTGGAATCGTCGTGGTGGTTCTGGTTGGGAACGACGAGAACGGTGGATTGTGAAAAGCGAGAGGCCATCAAATCTCCCAATGCCATCCAAATCAGAAACCCTCCTCAGTGATCGTACATGGAATAGGGGAGGGTTTTGACGCGGAGGGAACCCTAGCTTTTCGCAGGATGAGGAATATGAAGATGGTGATGGATATGTTGAAGATGATGATAGTGATGGTTATGGTGGCGCTGGTGTTGATGATGATGGTAGAGAAGATGATGATGATGATGATGATGATGATGATGAAGAAGAAGAAGGGGGCGCATAGAACAGTGGCGGCAGGCACTGTCTCTCCTCGAAGGGAAACGGAAACGAGTGATACAAATTGCGATTTTGTGAAACCAAACCGAGAAAAAAAAAATATTGTGTAAATTTAATAAACTTTTCTTTTTTGGAACGGGAAAAAAATAAATTTAGATACAGCCTATTCTTCCTTTTTTTTCTCAAAAACAACTGTTCTTAGTTAATTATTAATTATATTGTAATGTTTTATTACATAAGTCTGACGTCACTAAGGATGATAATAAAAAATAATTGGATAGTGGGAGCATTAGAATTCGAATCACGTTGTGCTTATTAGGGAAAAATGTGTTCTGTTTATCAGCATTTTACAAAATTAGTGTAACATGATAGCTGATTTAAAATAAAATATAACATTTAACTCTCATTCAGTTGCGTCATTTCAATTTTAAAATTTTTATTATTTTTTTTACTTTTGTAAGGTTATACTTTATATCGGTGATATCTTTCTGAATTTGGTGATGATACATGGTATAATACAAGAAAATGGAGTGCGAGAAAGCCGTTTGAATTTGGTGATGTATGCTACAATACAAGAAGATGGAACAATTTTATTATATTGTAAAAATAGGATAAAACCTAATGTAGAAAGATATGTTACTATTCATTTCATTCAATTACTTAAGTGATTTTCTTCTCTCCTTTTTCTAATTGGATATATGATATTGCTTAAGAATTTAAATTATCAAATAATTATTTTTATGTTTATTCATTTTAAGAATGGAAATGAAGGTAAAAAGAAACATATATTTCATATTTAATGTTTAAGCATGAGTGATTTCTTTACTTATAAAATAATTAAAAGTAATCTCACTTTTAAAATAAACTTACTACTTTCTACTTTTTCAAAACTTATTCATAATTTTAGGAAATAAATCATAATGTTTTTTATACTATATTGTCATTGATATTATTGTATATATTGTCATTGATATTATTGTACATGGTGTATTCTTTGTTTAACACCTTCAACCTAATTACATGCTTTTTTAGTAGCTTCTTAAAACTCTTATACCACGACAAGTATTTTTTAAACAATAAGTTACTCTAACCTTATAACACAACAATATTAAATGAAGGATGAAGATGGACACAAAGTTTCAAAGTTTCTCTTAGTCCAAGTAACATTCTCAAAGATATAACATAGAGAGATTATAAAAAAATTACTTTACGAAGAATATAAAGGTTGAAGACATTTTAAAGATAATTTATTTTCTCAACTAGCTTATTAGTATCTAAAGTATATTCATGAGTATGCTTGTCTGTTTTCAGTTTTTGTAATTTGTAATGTGTTTTTATTCTTTATACATTCAGGAGTTAAAAGTTTGTCACAATTTGAGATATTGTAGTTTTTGTCGTTCTTCTTATTATGCATTTTACTTTATTGTCTACATAGGCAAATATAAGCTTTTAATGCTTTATATTTTTCATTAAATGTAATTAGTTCATGGAGACTTTTAAGTTGATAACTAATGCATTTTATCTTCCTACCTTTTTCTAGTGTAGTTACTTTTGTGTACACTAAAAAGTAGGGGCATCAAAGGAGTAGATGCAATAGTTAGTCCTTTTCTACAAAGCACACATTTTGATATGTTTTGACTTCAAGAGCATGTTAAACTCTAAGACTTAGGAATGTAAAAACTTGAGTGGATATTAACTTGTTTATTTAAAATTATTTAATATAAAAGTGTGGTTATAGTAGATCTGCTTCAAATGATAATTCTAATAAGTTATAACATTTATTAGACACATTTTTTGTTAAACAAACACATGTAAGGTTTATACATAGAGACAAATAATCCTACTACTTGTTATATGATTATCCGACATTGATATTAATTACTTGTCCTCTTTAAGATGAGTTCTAAATATTGTTTGCACTAATCAAAATTACAAATAAAGGTTTGTTTAACTTTTATCTAACAATATCCCTTCTTTACCGTGAAAGACATTTTTTAGTTATCAACTATAGAGGTTTCAAAACCATGTATGAAATCGTGAAGGATATTTAATAAAGAAGAAAATATCACAAACATATAAGGAAATATGTTTATGCTTGACTAAAATGCATTATCAGATTAAATGCATAAGGGAGATTGGAGCAAAAAACAAAAAAAAATACAATAACTTTAGAATAAAAAATCAAAGTGAATACAATGTTGATAAAGTTAAGACTCTCTGGTTTATCAATTTTGTTTTTATAATAGACCAAAGTCACTATAATCTTGTGCATTATTGCTTTCATGAGTGATGGAATGTGATTCATGCACGTTATTAGGTTTGACTTAGACTATGCATTATGTCCATTGATAAGTGTCATTATTTAATGAAATTTCATGCAAAAAGTTGGACATTTATTGATTTTAATTGTGGATTAAGCTATCACTCAACCCTAATTTGAAAAAATAGAATTTAATAATATATTTTAGAGTTATGAGATAAATAGAACCATTTATTCCCAAATTTATGTTACTTTCATAGATTTAAGGAGGGATGAAGCAAATGAATATATTATGAATAGAGATGTCACTTAGTTCAGGCTCAATTAAATTAATTAAAGGTGTAAGGCAAAGAGAAAAGTGTGACCCAGAAGGGGAACCAACGAAAATAAACCCTAAAAGAGGTCGTCGAAACGTTCCAGATCTCTTTCTTTGGCTTTGGTGAATGTAATGACCACCATGAGTAACTAATTCTTTCTGTTGGGGTTGAGAGTAATTTGTTCAAAGTCTTATATATTTTGATGGTAATTATATATGGATTTATGTTCCTTTTTTATATTGGTAGATATGTTTTTAGTGTTTTCTCAAAGAAATAATTCTAATAATCATTCAAAACATTCAATAATCTCTCTCTTACTTAAAAAAAAAACACTCTAAGAATCTTTGATATAACTTGCAAATAATTTCTAAATCTAACAATTCTTTTAAAGGCACTTTGATGGTATTCTTCTTTTCTCTTTTGCTCTTAAATTTTGGAATAGTTGTCATTTTAGGTGATTGGTTTAGGGTTATTTTAAACTCTTGTGATTATTTTTACACTCAAGTTTGATGTTTCTTTGCAATAGGCTCTTTCATTGTGGTTTGTATCTCTCTTAATATGATTTCAATATATTTGTTCAATACTTGTGTGATTGCATGCGTTGCATGTAAAGTTTGTTTTCAATCAACCTATACCAAGATAGTGAAATCAATCATTCTCAAATTGGGGATATTGTAATAGGATGTAGATTTGAGAAGAATCAAATGAGTATAAAACTTATTGTGTCTTTCTTCTCATTCTTATATTTTATTTTGTCATCTTTGTATGTTTTTCTTGATTTAGTTTTTTGGACTCAAATATTTTAAATTGATTTATTTAAGAAAAGCTTTTCAAAAGTTATAAATCTTTTTAAAAGGTTTTAAAATACTAAATGTGTCATTCGTGGTGTACAACTTAGTTTTTATTTGCAGTAAAAAGGGAATCTTAATAGTTTGATAATTCAACAAACTTATAATTGTATTTAGAAGAAACTTTCATATCAATGTAATGAGATTTACAAGTTGCATCTAAAAACTTTCATTAAAAAGAAAAAAACTCATCTTTATGTGTTTTGCTCCATTTCATTTGTAAATGTTGGTTGTGTTGTTCCCTTGGGCTAATTCATGTTTCTTTACCTTCTTTCTCAAAAGTTCATTCCCTTTGTTTAACACCAACATAAGGGGTATAACCATCAACATCTGAAGAGATCTCCATGAATTTAGGTGGCGATGATGGACATTTTAGAAGTGTAGTATGATGGAAAAGTTCAACATTTCATTTTGCAATCCTCCACCATTTTAGGGCTTTGACATGCTTGCAATCTTTTAGAGCTTGTTTTAAGGTTTCTTTAGTTTTGTAAAACTCATATCTTAGTTGGTCATATTACTCTCTAAAAGGGGTGCTCATGGACAACCATGACAAAGTCATAGTCTTCCACTATTGAATTCAATTCACTATAGAGTATGAAATTTGAGTAAGGAAGCTTGACTTTAAAGGTGTAATTCCTTATTGTCGGATATAAGGGAGTAGAATTCTAGGGATACAAGGAATTGTTTGGATCTGGTTGTAAGTGCCCATTTTTTTACCATATACCATATACTTATCGATACATGGTAGGTTTTGGGTGAGAACTTCTCTTTAGGTTCCAAGCCACCACAAAAGACACCAGACCATGTCATTCTTCTTATCATCTTAAAGTCTTCAATGATCTTGACATATTATAGCTTCTCCCATATGAATTGAATTTATTACTTGAAATGTCTAGAAGGACAAGTTGTAACATCCAAATTTATAATATAATATTTTGCAATACAATGTTTTGAATCACATTATTATTATATAATTTAAATATTTTATTATTTTGATGTCTCTAATATGTTATATATGTGAAACAACATCAAATAACTATTTAATTGATAAAAGAACAAAAATATAATCATGCAAGTTTTATATTGAGATAAGGAAAATATAGTATTATCTTTTCATGTAATCACGATTAAAAGAAAAAACAATAAATTAAATTTTTTTACCAACCTATAAATAAATGAAAAGTGAATGAACCACATTGAAAATAATAAAAGAGAGAAAGAGATAGAGTACAAAGAGCATGAAAAAGAAACAAAGGATTTTTAGAATATTTTTAAAATACCACTAGCCTTAATCTAATACAACCATTAAGTTAAGAGAAAAAAAACATTTATCATTTTATATTGATTTATTTGTTTTGTAATTATCTTTGTTGAGAGGTGTCTCTGATCTTAACTTATTTAAATATTTATTTTGTAATTATCTTCATTCGAAGAGTTAATTTAGGTAATAGGGAATTAACTTATAGGAATTTTATTTTGGATTTTGTTTGGATTTAAAAAACTTAAAAGAACACATTATTTTTAAGACATTTATTTTACAATTTTTAATAGAAAAAACCTTAGGATCATTGTATTTGATAAGAAAATATAGTAATTAACTAATAAAAATTGTGAGATGTTACATTTGGTTACAAAGTTGGTCATATTCATTAAATAATACATGAGGAGAAAGGTCCATAATGGGTAACGTTGTGTGTTGTGTGAAGTTAATTGTTATGATATGCTATGATTATTTAGAGATTTATTTATTTTATTATTATTAGAATATTTTATTTTTATATTAAAAAATAGTATTATAAATAATCTATAAAATATAAATGGTCTATACAAACCCAGCTACCTCAAGCCCAACATTTGATATGAGACAAGTAGAAAGAACTATCGAAAAGATGGTTGCCACATTTCAACAACTATGAAATGTTATGAATAGACAATAAGTTGATATTAATCAATTAAATGTAGTTGCAATAAGGTTCAATCAACATACTCCCCCTTTATGTATGTTGGTTTATTGGAATTCATGATAAACAATCTTCCAAAATTTATTGTCAACCAAAATCTGATGGATTTGTGAAGTACCTTGAAGAGAGGGAAATGACCTTTGCTATATAGTTCTTAAAAGATATTTGGTGGAATGAAACTTGAAAAAAAAAGTGAGGCTAGAGGAGAACAAAGGAGTTTAACTAAAAACGTTTATAGAGCAAATTCTTAGAGAAATATTTTTCCAGAGTTGTCGCTTGGTAGAAAAAAAATTTCTCCTTATTAAATTACTTTGACTGAGCGTGTCGAGTTGAATAAGTAAGCAGGGGATGAAAAAACTAATGATTTTGGGGTATGTGGTGTCAAATGAAGGATTTTTAGTGGATCCTTCCAAAGTATAGGCAATAATGAAATCAAAGCATCTTAATATAGTAACTAAAATTTGAAGTTTTGTGAGATTAGCTTGATACTATTAGAGATTTGTTGAAGGATTCTCGAAAATTGTAACACCTTTGACTTAGTTAACTCGCAATAATTAGTCATTCACTTGGACAAATCAACGTGAACAATTTTTTAACTAGATGAAGAAATGTCTAACAAGTTCACTCATGATTCCTTACTAATGAGAAGTTTAAAGAAATTCAAGACAAGATGAGAACATCATTGAGTAGATATAAATCATACGTAGATAAGAGAGATGACCATTAAAGTTTGAAGTTGCAAATCACATATTCTTATGATATATTCCCATTATAGGTGTAGCTATAAAATGGAAAAGAAAAAAAGTTGACTCCTAATTACATTGAACTATATTAGGCTACCAAAAGAATCAACCCAATAAATTATGAAGTGGCATTACCTCCTTCCTATGGAAATCAACATAATATTAAGGAAATACATAACAAATCCTATGTATGTCATTAAACTAAACAAGATGGAACTAAAGGATAAATTATCTTATAAAGTTAGTTCAATGCAAATAGCATATAGAAGAATATACAACTTATTATTCTTATTTGTTTGTCGGTTAATAATTTTTTTAGGATGAAAATTTAAAAGGATGAGGACAATGTTGTTAAGACCTAGACAATATCCACCCCACTAAACAATCTAATAGTAGACTATGCAAGTGTTTAAGTTTTGATAATAACAAACCCTATAAGTAATTTATATGCTTATGTATGCTTATGATCATGCAAACATTTGTTTCATGCATATGCAGTTCCAAGATCTCAGTAGGCTAGACAATCTACCAAGCTTTAAAGTGATAAACGATTTATCATTCTACGTTGCAATTTATCATTCTACATTGCAATTTATCTTATCTTGCAGTTGTTGAACAAAGTGCTTTGATGTCTCCAAATTCAAGAGAAATGCTTGAAGACCTTGTTGTTGGTTGTGTGTGTGTAGTAGTCTTTGAATTTGTTAATCCACTCTTTAAGATGATCCAAAGTTAATTGAATCTTAATCCTTTTGAAAAATATGAGTTTTATGAAGAGTGTGAAATTTCAACCTGTTGAAATATCGATTCAACCGATTGTTTGACATTTAGTGGCTTTTAAAATGAGTTTGAAAAGCTTGACTTTGTTTTGACTTTGCTGTAAAACTGATTCAACTGGTTGTTTCGAGAATTCAACTGGTTTTTTGTTTTTTTGAAAACCTTAACAAAATTTTGTTAGGATGTTCCAATTTGTTTTAAATTATTCCAACAACTTTCGGTAAATAATTTACTGCTTTAACCATCTAATTGAAGTATAAAAAGGTTGTTTTACGCTCCTATGCATTAACTAAGAAAGAGAGATCAATCAAAAATAGTTTTCAAGATTTCAAAGAGCTTTTTGATCATCTCAAGTGTGGAATAGGATTGTCTTGTAATTCTGAACTTTAATCATTGATTTACCCAGGTGTATTCTATTCCCTTCTTCTCTGAATATTGTATTTTTGTGTGTTCTAGTGTGGTGCAGTTTCACAAGGTGTTTATGGAAACTGTGTGGTTTTGCCAAAAGTGGTGTGTGTTCTTGAGGGGTTCAAGATCATCACTTTTGGTGTGTGGTTTGTAATCTAGGTTTAATTACATAGCTGAGGACTAGATGTAGCTCTTGGTTAAGAGCGAGCTAGTATAAACATCTTGTGTGAATCTCTCAATCTTACACTGATTAAACTTTTTTATCTTTGGTTTTCAAATCTGCTAGTATAAACAATCGGTTGTTTCATAAAAACAACAACTTTATTTTCTGGAATCAAACTTAAAACAAGTTTTCTATTGGTTGAACATATTTCTAATTGATTGATTATTCATACCCTTTCACTCTACCTTCAATACTTGCGAAAATCTTCAAAAACAATTCACCCCTCTCTTGTTTAAGGCCTCTAATTTTAAAATTGGCATCAGGAGCTGAGTTATTGAAAGTCATTTAAGTTTTTAATCCTAAAATATTTTTAAATGGTTGAAAAACTACCCTTTGGGAAGGGTGCTTGAATAAACAGGTCACCTTTGTTTTGTGGACTGAACTATCAATTCTGAAAGATTAGAATGAAAATCTGTGTTGAATCAATTGATAGAGGAATCTGGGATGCTATTGTAAATGACCCTTTTGTTCCCAAATTGAAAAGGATGATGTTTTCATTGAGAAACCTTGGTCCCAATAGACTAAGAGTGAAAGTAAAAAAGCTCAATATGATTGTATTTCTAAGAACATCATCACTTCTGCTCTAAATTCTGATGAGTTTTTCAGGGTCTCACAATGTGCTTCAGCATAGGAGATGTGGGACATCCTTGAGGTTACCTATGAAGGCATCATTGATGTGAAGAGAGCAAGGAAGCATGCTCTAATTCAAGAATATGAAATGTTCAGAATGCTTAAAGAGAAAACCATCTCGGATGTACAAAAAAGATTCACCCACATTGTGAACCACCTCATCAGCCTTGGCAAGATTTTGAAAGGGAGGAGCTAAACATCAAGATCCTCAAATTCTTAGATAGATCTTGGCAACCAAAGGTCACTGCAATTTCTAAATCCAAGGATTTGACAACATTGACCGCAACCTCCTTATTTGGTAAGCTAAAGGAGCATGAACTTTAAGATGAACCGACTAAATGACCAAGAACATGAAGGAAAGCATATGAGAAGCATTACTTTAAGAGTTGCTGGTCATAGGGATGGTCAAGACTCAAGTGAGTGTAATGATGGTGAGACTCTCAACTTGCTCACAAGAAAGTTCAACAAATTCTTGAAAAAGAACAATCGGGACAAAAATCAATCTTCAAATAGGTATAACAGTAAGAAATTGAATGATTTCAATTCAACAAACTATACTTGTTTTGGATGTGGTAAACAGGGTCATATCAAGGCCGATTATCCTAACAATGAAAGCAAGGAGAAAGGAGCAAGCAAGAAATTTGAAAAGAAGGGCAAAGCTAGAAGAACCTACATTTGCTTGGCAAGATAATGATGATTCATCCTCTAGCTCATTATCAAAGGAAGATGAAGAAGCCAATTTATGTTTGATGGCAAAGGAAGAACAAAAAACAAGCAGTGTAAGTTCCAGCATTTCCATAAACTTTGAAAATTATAGCCAACTTTTTTATGCTTTTAAAGAGACTCATGAAGAAGCTAATAGGTTGGCCCTTTTGAATAACCGGTTGAAAGACGTGAATAATTGATTGGAAAACAAAGTCAAGGCCTTGGAAGAAGAGTTGAACAATTTAAAAACTGATTTTGAAAATCTGGAAATGATTTACAAAAACTCTTCTTGCAAGTGTGATTTTAGCTTTTGTGAAAATTGTGAATCACTTCAAAAGAAAGTCCCCTATCTTTTAAAAACCGTGGACAAGTTTTACAAAGACCAATCAAACTTTGAAACTGTTTTTGCATCTCAAAAATGTGTTTTTTGCAAAGCTGGATTGGGTTTTAATCTAAACATCAAGAACACATTACTTTCAAAGCCTTTTTTCTAGTTTCTTTGAAAAACAATCGATTGTTTTGTCGAAACAATCGGTTGTTTCGTGCTTTTACTGCATGAAGAGAGACCACTCTGTTAGATTCTGCATAGTAAGGAAATTTTCTGTTCCCAAAGGTGTTTTAAAGTGGGTTCCTAAGAATTCTAAGGATCTTAATGTTCTAGTTAATGTCCATGAACCAAATTTAAAAGGGGATCAAATTTTGCTCCTTGATCTTGTTTCTTGCAGGGTTCTTTGATGACAACTAAGCACATGTGGTACCTGGACAGTGGTTGTTCTAAGCGCATGACAGAGGACAAAAACAAGTTTGTCAATCTACTCTTGAAGCAAGAAGGTCATGTGACATATGAGGACAACAACAAAGGAAAAATTCTTGGAAGATGAACCATTGGAGACAAGAATACCTTTTTTATCCATGATGTGTTATTTGTGAAAGGTCTAAAGCATAGTCTCCTCAGCATAAGCCAACTGTGTGACAAAGGTTATCAAATAACCTTCAAGCCCAACACATGAGAGATACGGCTGCCCAAATCACTGGAAGTTTTGTTGATTGGTAAAAGGATCAACAATGTCTATCTACTTGATATCTCACATTTTGCATCTATTAGTTGCCTTATAACCAAATATGAGGAATCATGGTTATGACATAGAAGGATAGCGCACATTCACATGTATAATCTAAATAAGTTGATCTCAAAAGATTTTGTAATAGGTTTACCCAAACTCAAGTTTGAGAAAGACCGCATATGTGAAACATGTCAAAAGGGGAAGCAAATCATACATTCTTTCAAACTGAAAAAATATTGTTTCAACTTCTAAACCCCTTGAACTGCTGCACATGGATTTGTTTGGTCCTTCAAGAACCATGAGCCTTGGTGGGAACTACTATGCACTTGTTATTGTTGATGATTTATCTAGGTTCACACGGACACTATTTTTGTAATCCAAGAGTGATGCATTTTCTGCATTCAAAAAGCTTGCCAAGAGATTACAAAACATGTGTTGGAGTAACATTTGTGTCATTCGTAGTGATCATGGGGGGAATTTCAAAATGAAAAATTCAGTGGTTTTTTATGAAAAACTTAGTATTTTCCATAACTTTTTTGCTCCTAAGACTTCCCAACAAAATGGGGTTGTGGAAAGGAAGAACAGGTTTCTTGAGGAACTTGTTATAACCATTTTGAGTGAGTCTTCTTTGCCAAACTATTTTTGGATTGATGTTGTTAGCACAACTTGCTATGTGATGAACATGGTCCTCGTTAGATCAATTTTGAAGAAAACCACTTATGAACTGTTTAATGGAAGAAAACTCAACATTGATCATCTAAAAGTGTTTGACTGCAAGTGTTACATTTTAAATAATGGAAAGGGAAACCTTGACCAGTTTGATGAAAAAGCAGATAGTGGTATCTTTCTTGGTTATTCCTTAACTAGTCATGCTTATAGAGTGTATAACAAAATACTTATGACTGTGGATAGACGGAGATACCTAGATTTAACCGTATATCCTGACTCCTCCCCTTCCTTCCACACTCATCTATCTTCCTTTTCCAAGTCAACACTCACACCCTGGACTTCCCGAAGAAGTAGACACACTAAATTATTTTCCCATTCAAAAATATTCCTTCTCCAGACGAAATTCCATTCCCAAATTTCATTGTTCCAAGCCTCAAATTCTACCATTGCAGAAGCTTTTGATAAACTCAAGAAAAACACTCTTCTGACTTTTGATAATCTCAAATCTACTTTCTCGAATACACTCCGTGATTCAAACAAATCATTAGTGTAATGAGTAGGCTTTAGTTAAAAAAAATATTCTTTATTATATTTCACCTTTCACCTTCACGTCACCAAAATTATAATAAAGTTTTTTTCATATTTCATGACATGCATTTCATTTGTAAAAAATAAGAGAAAATTTTGTAATGCTAAAAGATATCAAACCTTAAAGACTTTGAGTCAATAATTATATACAATATTTAAAATAATTAATGCAATTCAATATTTTTGTTTGCCTTTCTAAGGAGTTGATTTCTTTATACAAGTCATGTTAAGATTCTTTACTTAAGGCAAGGTTTGAATTTTAAGCTTATTGATGTTAACCTCACATGAAAACTTATTTTCATTGGATAAACTTGTTAGAAATAATGTCACTCCTTTTTATCGAGGCGAAATTATTACTAACAATATTTTATATGAAAATTCATCCTGAAAAATTGAACTTATTTTAGTATTGACCAGTGCACATTTTTCAAATATTATTAAATATTTCTTTCACCATCATGTACACCACTTTCACAATCTACAAAACTCTTAAATTAATATACCTAGATACATTCTTCACTACGTATGAAACATTAATTGTATTTTCTATAATTTATCATTTGATCAAAACTAAGGTGATGCTACTTAAAACTAGGATTTAGATTTAGGAAGAGATTGCCACACTATTTTCTTCTGCAGGTGGTGGTAGAGTGTTAGATGACGCCGAACCTTCAGATTTTGTAGCTGCTAAAATACTATATTTCTTAAGCACCTTATCTTTGTTTGCATTCCACCATTCTTCTGCTTGATGTTCATGGAACCTTCGTTTACTACAAACAAAATATATAGAATTATCTTAAAAAATTAAAAATATTATATTAAATTTATTATATTTTTCATATATAGGTATATAAAAAATATATTAATGTAAATAAGATAATAGTTTAGTGTAATTATTGATAGATAAACATAACATATAGTAATAAATTATAAGAAACATATATCTCCAATTTGATGGTATATAAACAATAAACATGTCTTGAATGTACAAAATATCTTTTTCATAATATTTGATACATTAAGATAGAATAATTGCAAAAAATTTATTAACATATGTCACATAAAAAAATTCTTATAATTAATCAACTAAGAACTTGTACAAACATGATGATGTTAGTGATAAGAAAACTAAAAAAAATGATTTATACAAATTTTGTGAATTTTATTTATAAAATGAAGATGACATAGTTAGTGGGTAGCTAGCAAACCTAATACCTTATTGATCATATCATTCATGCAATGTATTTATTAATCTTTTATTAGATATAACAATTCAAACATAATCACAATGCATGTTGACATAGAAATTGAAAATATAGAATTTACTGGATAAAAAAAAAGTAACTAACCTGAATCTAACCCGTTTGAAAACCTTGGCACCATTAGGCTTTACGATTAATGTTACATATACGCCAGGTTCAAATTGTTCAATGACTTGTGTTTCTCCTTCTTTAATTGATCTTGAGGAGACTTGGGATTTTGAATAATTTAGAGAGTTTTGTGAAGACATTGATGCGTCATTGTTTGATAAAGATGAGCTAGTTTTTTGAAGAACATTTGCTTCATCTCGTGATGATGATTCATCTCCTTCAGTTTCAGCATTTTCTTCTATTTTTTGTTCTTGCAATTTAGAAGAATTATCATTTGAGTCAAGTGAATGAGGAACATTTTGTTGTTCAAAATTGGCACTTGAGGACATGGCTGGTGTTTCAGATTCTACATTATCTCTCAGAAAATCTTCAGCTGCAGTAAGTATTGTTTTCCAATTTTCACCTTCTAAAGCTTCTGGTGGCAACTTCTCCATCATTTCCTTCAACTGGATAAAATGAAAAACAAGTAAACTAAGTGAAGATTCTGTAAGAAAATTTGATGAATTCACTTATGCTTTTATTACTTTTCATCTCCCTTTCTAATTGAAATATTCTTTTATTCATTCAATGACATGATTAAGAGTTAAAACTATAAAAACAAACTCAAATTATGCATTTAAGAATTTGAGTGTGTTTATATATTGCAACATAAACAAATAAACATGTTTATAGTTAATTCAACTTGTTGTATGCTTCTATAATAATATTATTAATTTTTTTTATCAGCATATACCTTAATTAAAATTTTATATATTTATACATTTTACTATATCATTCCGAACATCTTTTTATGAACTCATATTTTTATTTACCATGGAATTATTGTTTTTGGATGTGAATTTTCAAAAGTTATTTAAATCATCTCCATTTATTATTTTTTCCATGGGAAAAAAAAGTATATTATAATAAGAAAAAATATTTGAATTTTAGTTTTAAAAAAAGAAGTGCATGGAAAATGGTTAACATGTTCCCAATATGATTTTAGATTACCATGTTGATTTGTTTATTTATGACGATTTGGAGCAATGAAAATAAATATTGAGAAATCCTCAAGTTGAAGTATAACCTTGGAATTTATAGAACAAAAAATACCTGATCTATGGTGGACTTAAAAAACTCTCTCGTAGATTTATGTTTAGAAGATTCCTCTACAGCTAAGGAGGTAACTTCACTAACATATTTCTGAAACTTTTCAATTTCCTTGCCATTTTTCTGCTTCAAATTTCGTATCTGAATGAAAAGAACATCCATAAACATAGCAGTGATACTATTTGAATGAGATTCAAAGACAGTGTAGTAAAATTGACCTGGTTTTGCAACTTTGAAACTTCTTGATTCAAAAGTTCATTTGTCTTCTTCAAACTTTCAAGGAGACTTCTAGAAAATCCTGGAGTTCGAGAACGTGGTGAGCTTGGCCTTCTTGCAGGAGATGATGGTCTTGCAAGGGTAGGTGAAATTGGTGGTGGATTAGAAGATATAGCAGACTTCAAAATATTTTGAGAGGAACTGATTGAATTTGGAAATGCAATGTCATTCAATTGTAGAAGTGATGGAATTTGGGAAGATGGAGTGAGGGAAGGATAATCATATCTGCTTCCCAGCTTATTAGTCAACATTTGATGATATTTGACTGGTTCTGTGATGGGAGGCAAAATGAGTCTTGAAGATTTGATTTCTCCTTGGCCGAATCTTTCCCTGGAATCTATGGAAATGCGAGGTGCAGAAATAGTACTAGTGATTTTTCTATTAAGATTTGCACTACTACATGCCTCAACAGCTTTCAGCTTATTATAACAAGAGTCACACACACGATGGGGTTTTCCTGGTGTTGGAGCTAAGGCTGCTTTTAGTACCTTTCTTGAACTGCAACCATGACAATGCACTAATCCACAGTTATAACAATTATGTCTCTTTCTAGTGAAACCAAATGGCAGTCTACAACCAGTGCATATAGATTGGTCAACTCCAGAGACCCATTTATGAATGCATATGCAAGATGTAAAGTTTGAGCCACATGAAATGTTCTTTACATGTCTATCTTTCAAGGCTTCCACTAGTGTTGGAGACTTTCTATCTTCTATGTCTCCATGTCCCAATCTTCCATTAGCACCTTTCCCCCATGTATATAGTTCGCTTCTTGATGTTAAGGCCGCAACATGATGAGATCCACACGATACTTCCTCAACAAATTCACCCACTAACTTATCTTGCACTAGGATTGGTACTTTTCCATCAGCAAAAGGATTTCCTAGTTGACCATTTTCAGTGTTTCCCATAGTGAAGACATGACCAGATGTAGTTAGGGCAACAGTCATAGTGTGTCCACATGCTATTTGGTGGAAATTATATTCAATAAGTGTAGAGACACAAGTTGGTTGAAGGTATGTTTCCTTATTTCCATGTCCCAAACGATATTTGTCACCATCTCCCCAAGTGAAAAGCTTTCTGGATAAAACATTCGAGCCAGATTGAAAAGTAACCTCTACAATGGCTGCAGTATGCCATACTCCACATGAAACCTTAATAGTTTTCAGTCCACTTAATAACTGCACCTCTTTTGGATATGTCACACTTTGTCTATTTCCATGACCCAGCACACCAAATGTTCCATCACCAAAGGTAAAGAGTTTTCCATTAGAAGTTGCTAGTGCTGAATGCCATGTGCCACATGCTATAGAGATAACTTGAAGTCCTTCTAGAGGACCAATAACCTTCTTTGGTATCCAATGGCTAACATCGGTTCCATGTCCAAGAAGTCCAGCATTGTATGTACCATCACCCCATGAGAAAAGATCATCAGATGTAGACACAGCACATGTATGATTCTCTCCACAAGCAACAAAATCCATATTAGTAACTGCCAAAAACTCAACAAGACGAGGGCGACTAAAATCTCTATCAGTTCCATGACCAAGTCTTCCCCCAGATTCTTCTCCCCATGTAAAAACCTCCCCTTGCCTTGTTACCAAAGCAATGTGTCGCATGCCAGATGCAATTTGCTGAACATCAAGAACAACACTTGACTCCAATGGTTTGGGAATCAATACATCTGTTGTGGAAGGGGCTTGAGTAACAAATCCATCAGGTGAAATCCCATCTGCCCAAACCTCTCCCCATACATAAACATCACCTAGTGATTCTATGTCATCTGGTCCTGATCCTGCACTTGAAACACTAGGTGTACTTGACACACTCACACGAAAACCATCTCCAATACTTGTTCTTGGTTGCATATTAGCACGCTCTAACCCGCATCTGTACTTGCCAAATTCAATCAAGACTCGTGAGATGCGAAATCAAAACCACCAATGCTTATAGCAAATTGTAGAGCAAAAGGATGACCCTTTGGGATCAAATTAATACCATCCTGTTCAAATTTTGTAAGTACCCAATTAACACCCTCTCCAACTAAACATTCTACATTATACAAAAATGTTTATGGTGTATTTCCATTAGGAAATCAAGTACAAAGAACAAACATTTCACTGACCCTTAACCTTTTCTGGATTAAGAAGGAAAACCAAAGAGTGAAAAAAAAAAAAAAGATTGAAAAGTTAAATTATCTGGATTAAAAGAGAATGAATAAAAAATGCAAAGAAATGAATAACTTTTCACTCATTTCTCTTTATTTTTAACTCTCTTCATCTAAATAATTTAATTTTTCATTTTTTTTCCTTTTACACTCTTTTATTTTCACTCGTCTTTCTAAATAAAGATAAATGCATTTATCTTACTGCATATAAAATAAAATTAATAACATGTTAGAAGAGCAATTATTTAGTTCATATATGTATATTTCAGTTTATTCATGATTTTTTTTCAAATCATGTGTCAAATAACATATAAATATTATACTTAATTTTTGATAAATTTTCAAATATGTTATCCTAAAAAGATGTTTTGCCTTGCCTTGTGCGCTAAATAAACTATTTTAAGCCTAATATATCACTATATATTTTTAACTTATATAAATCCTTACTTCGTTAAAATTTTAATTATTTTTTAAAATTTACAGTATAAACATGGTTTAAATAAAATTTTGGTAATTCTATTTTGCTCCATCTACAATTTTGGTACATCCAATTTTAAATTTTAGACAATTGGTCAACTCACATTTTTATATATTTCCTTTTATTTATTATATTTTAATTGATTGAATAATTTTATAAGGATATATTAAATAAATATATTAGGTCTACGATTCAATTGAAGTAAAATACAACATATACACATTCAAGGATTAAATAAAAATTATTACAATCAAAATTGCATATTTTCTAAAACAATAACCAAATGTCAATATTTAAAATATGAAGTCTAAAATTATTAATTAAGAAAATAAGAGAAAAAAATATGTTTTTAGACTTAAAAATATTACAAACATAATTTAATGAAAAAGTCGTTTAATAAAATATACTCATGCTTTTATAAAGTATAACGAATATATTCATTATAAATTTAAAATACTTATAAGTATGTTATCTTTACTAGTAATTTTAATTCAAACCTAATTATATTTTAATAGTTTTAATTAGAAATTTATTATATATACTATCATTAAATTATTTTTTTGTTTTTTATGGATGAGAATGAATTTTTTTATCTACTTGGTTTGAACTTTAACCTGTATGTAGGTCACTTCTTGGATCTTGATCTTGGGGTCTTAAATGGAATGAGAAAGATATTTGTAAAAGGTTTTTCAATGCTTAAGTCAATATTTGATAATTGGAGTGGTAAATGTTGTAAAAACGGACATTTCACCAAGTGAAATTTACCTATTTATAGAAGTGAACAAGAGCATTATTCACTTTAGTTTGGATTAGCATGACTTTTTAGTCTAACGGCTAGAGTTTATTAATTAATTTTTAATTGTTATTGATTTATTTGTCATTTTAGGTTACCAAGATGGTCTCGACTTAAGCATGAACTCGATTGACCATCTCAGTCATGTACAATGCACTAGCCCCTAGGCTTGATAGGCTTGTCCTTGAGAGCTAAGTTAGAAAATTTTTCCTTTTTCTTATTTAAATACTTGTGGTGTTCTCAGTTTTTGGATATTCAAGATGTTATAGGTTGTATCCACTAGCCCCTCTAACTTGAGGTTGGAGGCTGAAAATAATTAGAGTTTAAGTTTGTTCCACTTTTGTCTTCCATGTCCAATTCAATCTCGATTGTTATGATAAAAAGTTTTAATGATTGGGAGGTGAAGGGCACATCACTAGGTTGGCGTGTTTCGTTGTGTGTAAATAGAGATGGGTCCTTAAGGATTAGATCATTTGCAATATTTACAAATTCGAGTAGTGACTAGGTGTAAAGAATTTTAATATATACGAGGTTAATTATGTCTTCCTCATTTAGCGTCTCAAAGTTTTCAATTGAGTACTCATTGGGGGATTGTAGTTAATTAGTGGCCATTGTTGGGGAGAATTCAACCTTTGGGGTAAGGGAGTATCGAGTAGATGAACCAGGTATGGTTGGGAACCTAACGAATCAGGATATGAGTGGGTAGACACTGAGGTTACTTAATTTTTTTCTAAGTATCCTTGGTCATCAATGATGAAGTTGTATGCTGCAAGCACACCGATGCTCACAAGGGATGCCAAGGTGGGCATCATTTCCCTTGAGTGGTTAATCGCCATTGACAATGTATGTCATGGCTGAGATGGTAACTCGTCAGATTTTTTCTACATGTACAATTTCATGTTCTCGAATGCCCATGTTCAATTACCCTCTGACGAGTTTACCATGGATGTCCTACACACCCTAAACATAACTCGGACTCAACTACATTCAAACTCATGGGGCTTGGTGCAAGCCTTCTGACTAATATGTGAGATGTTTAGTTTGCATCCTTCTCCCAAATTTTCTTACACTATTATAGTGCTTAGTCAACCATCCCGGTCGGCTGGGTTTCCTTAGTGGGTCAAGAAGGTACGTGCTTGTTTGCACCTTACATATTGTCCTACAAAAATCTTCAAAGGTTTTTTTTTTAAAGTGGTAGTGGAACCCTCGTGACGAAAACACTTCTTTGACGGGGACAAACCCATGTTTTCATTTTATTGGATCCGGGACCCCATTCGATATCATTTGTGATCAAGGTCCATGATTATTGTCGAAGAAAAAAAGGTCTTCGAAGTCCTAGACTTGTTTCTAAGAAGGTTACCCACCCAGAAGATACTCTTTGTTTACATTTCACCTCAACAATGAGTGAATCTAATCAGTGTGTTTTGTTTTTATTTTTATTTCTTTCTCGATCGCTTTTAACTTTGCTGAATGATTTTCTTCTTTTTAGACATAATGGCTCAAATAGCTCCCGCTTTCAGGCAAGTGCTAAAGTGTCTCTATATGGAGAAAGGTCGATCGGTTCAACCAATATGACCAACTCCTTGACCTCAGAGATCCCCTCCTTCACCCTTATAATCGATCTCGTCCCTCCACTTGTTGAGGAAAAAAAAGAGAGGAAGGAGATGGACTACCAAGGTTATGCTTAGGCCGAGACCCACTCGATAACCTAAATAAAACATAAGTTAGAAATGATTAAAAACTAATTATTAACTCTAATTAGTTTGTACTCTTAAACTAAAACATGATTAACCTAAAAAGTTGTGATAATTCAGGTTAAACATGAACAATGCTCTCACTCACTCTTATAAATAGGTGAATGTCACATGGTGAAATGTACATTTTTACAACATTTATTACTCAACTACCAAATAATGACTTAAACATTGAAGAACCTTTTTCATATACCTCCCTCATCCCGACTAAGACCCAAAAACAACTGAAATCCAAGAAATAACCTGCACACGAGTTCCAACTAAGTAGGTAAAGAACCCCTTCTCAATCAACATTTTCAAAATATTTGTTTTTCTCAAATAATAGTTAACAATCATCACAGTTAAAAAAGTAATATGTAATAATCTATAATATTAGTAAATATACTAAATGATGATTAATAAATTTTATTTTATATTTTTGTCAAGGTATTACACACATTTCATATTTTGATTGGAGTTTACCTACATTTGAATGCATATGAAAGTAAAAAAAATGAAAAATAAAATAAAATCAACTTTTAAATTCACATATATAACCTTGCTTCAAACTTGAGAATTAAAAAATTGGTCTCTAGTTGAAAATACATAAATAATAGTCCTTGAATAAGAACAAACATAAAGTATAAAATATAGAGTGAATTACATTAATATTGCTTCTTGAAATACATTTATACATAATTTATTTTAAAAGCATTTCATTATCATTTTTAATGCACCCTTCAGGGAAATCATTGTAATAGTAAAAAAAATAAAAAAGTAAATGTAATTAAAATATAAAAAGTGTATATAATAATTATTTACTCTATATTATAGCATATATAATGGCCAATCAAGGAAAAATTATCATCCAATGGATACTTGTTAAGACTCACATAAAAAAATTCACTTCCAATGCGCCTATTAAACTTTTCTGTAGAAATTAATGTCTTAAGGCCTCTAAACCATGTCTCTGTCTCATCTTTGTCCTTGCATATCTATAAATAAGAAAAATAAAACCATTTTATTAAAATTTGACATAAAATTCAAAAAATTAGAATGAAGTATTTTTTTTTTCTGACCAATTCAAGTGTTCTCTCTCTGCTATTATAAATAAGTGAAAATGAAAGATAATTATTTTCTTGTTGTAGATATCTTCTAAAAACAACCTACAAAGAAATTGTCATATAAAATGAGACATTGGTAACATGAATACAAATGTCACCCAACATATTTATAATACTATGGCAGTTTATGAAATTCAAGATTACTTACAGTTCTTTGTCCAGAGATAATTTGTGAAACTGAAGATAATTTCAAAATCCTTTCCTTCTTATGAGAAGAAATCCAGATCAACGTTTTCTCATCCTGTTAATTTCACTAGACATGAAATTATTTAGAGATATCAAAATCATCATACACAAGTTTACTTTAGAAATTAGAATAATCATGTTTAATACTATATCTAAATTTAATTTAATTTAATAGAAAAATCTCACCAGAGAAAGTTTGAATGGGCAAACTTTTGGCTTCGTTTTTCGACTGTACTTTATCAATTGAGTTCCTTTCTTCAAGCCAGTGAGTATCTTTGTAATATTTAAAATAAACATCATTAGTGATGATGCACACAGAAGCAAAATAGGATTTCTTATGAGTATAATTTCACAAATTAATTATTAAATAGATAAAATTTTAAAAAATTATTAAAATAAATAAATCATTTTAAAAAATTATTAAAATAAATAAATCATTTTAAAAAATTATTAAAATAAATAAATCATTTTAAAAAATTATTAAAATAAAAAAATCATGTTAACATAACATAACTTATTAATGTGATATAATCATATTTTAACTAAAATTGTGATATGATTTATTTATTTTAATAATTTTTTTAAAATTGTACTTATTTTGATAATTAACTTGTAAAATTAAAAAAAAATTAATAAAATGTTATATCAACAAATTATGTGATTTATTGAAACATATTTCCACATATTTTTAGTTAAAAATTATAATTTTATAAACATTTCTCGTTTGAACCAAACTACTGGAAACACAAAATTTTTACCATACAAAACTAACAACAGTTTTTTTTTTTTTTTGCAATTGTTGTCATAATTTCAAAAGACAATATGATAAATTAGTTGCAATTGACCAATATCATCTCATAACAACCACAAAGCATTTGTTATTGCAATTATAATCACAAATATCAATTATGTGACAACATCTTACATAAACACAAAAGTTGAATGAATCAACAAAACATGTCTTATTTGAAAAAATCACCATTCAGAAAGAAGAAAAACAAGACATAAACAAAACAATTTCAGAAAATAACTTAAAGAGATTAAGGTGAAACTAACTTGCTCAATATCACGTTCAAGACTCCCATCACTAGCAGGATCTGCCATTCCATCTGAGAGAATTTGTGAGGAAATCGCCAAAGACAAAGCTCAAGCGATAACAATGGCGTCAAAATCTCCATAGATAGGTAAACTTTGTACTTTGATCTTTCATCAAAATTCTAACACTGTGGGTGAAAATTTGAAATGAAAACAAAACAAAAAAAGGTGGATATAATGTATTTTGAAGCTTGAAATCTGAAATAACTTCCACTAGCCTTGTATGTATGTGAATCTATTGGATCCAAAGATAAGAATGATCATTAACAAAATTTCTTACCATTACCAAAAAATGGGAATGAAAATGTGGATAGGGGTTGTGAAATTAGCATCAAATGTCTTAAGTTCTGGAAAATTAGATTTAAGCAAAGAAATCATAACAAAAGTTACATATCAATGATAGAGAAAAACGATAGAGAGAGAGAAGAGGCGAAATGAGTGGAAAGTAAATGGTCAAATTTTGAGGAAACGTGAAAGTTGAGAAAGTGGTATACTAGCTTTGTGTCAATGCCTACTAACAAACTAAACATCTTTTGCCACTTGGCCTCTTAAATACCCACACACATATGTATAAAGTCATTTCAATTATGTTAAGTTGTTCCTATTGTAATTAAAATTACTTTTTTATTTTATTTTTTATTTACATAATTTAATTTTAGAAGATACAACATTTCCTTATTTTGTAACTATTTATGTTAATTAAAAACATTTCGGTTTTTTCCCATTATTTGCAATTCATTGGCTATGCTATTTTGTTTTCATATGCAATAAATTAATAGTATTATCTATGTATGCAAATGTAAGATTTTTTTTCACAATATACTTATATTTTTTATTGATTAATTTAAAAATTATTGTGTTTTATTTTTTTCGAAGATTAAAATGTTTTAACGCGAACAAATTATAATAGTTTTTTTTTCCTCTCTCTTTGCAACTGTTTGATTGTGGATTATTAGTTTTGAAATCTTATTATTTATTTTATAGAATAAAATAAATACGTTTTAGGTTGACTTTTATAGTTAATAATAAAGATATTCAAAATTAATATTATATTTTAAACAATATAAGAAAAATTTCATTGGGTTATATCTAGTATTTTCGGCAGTTTTAACCCATATTAAACGTGTTAATCGTGATTTGTTTTTTTTTCTTAAAACATCCCGTATAGTTAACGAATTATCGATAATTTTTAAATGTGTTATTCCAACAACTATTTTTGACAGTTTTCTAAATTTCTGTTATTTTCGGGGTTTTCAAACCCTCATTACTTCTAGGGAATTTCGAAACCCGCTAGTTCTAGAGTTTTCAAATTTATGTTAAATACAATTTTTTTTTTAATTTTTTGAATGGGCTTTGTTTTTTTAATGACTGTTTCTTTAATACCCACAAATTCAGAAACAATTGAAAAATAATAAAAGATAAAAAAATTATAATTTATAATTAATGTGACACTGATATCAATTCTGTTTTGTTTTGGATCAGTATGGTTTTACCCTATAGAATATAGAATGACAACATATATTATCACCAAAACACATTTATATTACATATTCTAAGAGAATAAAATTATCTTATTTTTCCTTAAAATAATAATATTTTAAAGTTAAAATAGAAAAGTTAATATTTTAAAAGAGTTAAGAAGATTTATCTGCTTCCTTCCCTGCACAAATATTCACAAAAACATTTTTTGATCTTAAAATAAGAATAACGTATAAAATTAAAAAATATTGCGTTTGATACATTACATGCTTGTGTTATCCAGTGAATATTATATAACTAAAACACAACTATTTTTTATTACGAGTTAAAATAAAAGAACACATATAATTATTCTTATTTCTCATTTTATCTTTTAAACGCAACTATAATTGAGAAAACATTTGGCATTTAAATATTTGAAGATAAACAATTCTTTTTTAGTTTTTTATTACATGCATTTCTTGAAACTTCAAATACAAAATGTATGGTGTTAGCAGCTTCTATTGAATTACCTTGATTGCACCTCCACCAACTACCACCTGAACTATATAGGAAAAATCAAGCACAAAGCAAACAAGATAGCAAATTATAAAAAAAAAAGAAAAAAAAAAGTGTATCTACAAAATGTAGGCTATATAAACATTGGAGAAAGTTCAGTTATAAGTGAAAATTATAAAAATTGTAAGTAATACATTTTTTTACCATCAAACTCCAAATTGCAAATCATCATTTTTTAAGTCAATCACTAATTTTTTTTTTATTGTGATTAAATCCCCTTTTAATTTTATTTATTTATTTTTGCATTAGACTTATCATCATTAAACTTCACATGGACGACCTCCTCCACGATTAAGGTTATAGAGTTGTAAACTTTATATATCTAGGATGTTTTAGAGTATCCAAATAATGTTCCATTGTTAAACTTAGAATTAAACTTTTCTTAAATTATCCTTAGTATTGGGAATGAAAAGTTGACATCTAGAAGAATCGAAGTATGATATATTGGGTAGTCTTCTTCAAGATCATTCTTATATAAATTCTATTTTGTAAATAACAAGTTGTATTCACTACATATGTCCATAAATGATGAAGGTTGAGTTCTCATTCAACATAGTTATAGTATTTTCTTATAATGATTTATTCTCCCTCTCAATCACACCATTATGTTAAGGTGTTACAGGAGTTGAAAGTTATTATAGATTTCGTTCTAATCACATGACATCCAAAAACTTTCGTTTTCAAAATTTGCATTGTGATGACTTGTGATGGAAACAATACATTCACCTATTTTTTTTAATCATTTTACAAAACTTAAAGAACATTTTGAAAGACATGTCTATGTGGGCTAAGAACGTCACTCGTGTTCATCTAAGGTAGTTGTTCACTACAACCAAACCATGTATCTTACTTCTAATGTAAACGATTTTGGTTGGTCTAAACATATCAAGGTATGTGAACTTAAATAGCCTAGAGGTGGAAATAACGTTTTTACACAAAATTGTTTTGATTTGCTTGTCTGACAAATTTTGCAAAGAAGGCGATCCTTGTATAACATGTTAAGAAGAGACCGTGCTTTTACAACTTTAATTTCAACCTTAAACGACTAATATTTTTATGTAATGTCCAATGGATTTATTTGAATAATAGCAAGGTATGTGAACTTAAATTTTCAACTTCTAGAGGTTGTTCATTTAATGACTTCCTCTCTTTCAATGTCATATTTAACTTAGTAATCTTGTTCACAATTTATTATTTTCATTAGGGAGAACCTTATTTGAATTACTTATTTTCACATATTTAAAGTTCAGTGTGACTCGTCCAAAGCTCAAATTTTTCTATAGCATTTTTTTCAATCTTTTCTTTAAAAATGTGTAAGCTTTAAAAATGTGTAATCTTTTCAATAGCATTCTTCTTCTTCTTCTTCTTTCTTCTTCTTCTTCTTTTTCTTCTTCTTGAGAATAGCGTGTTAGGTAAAATGTGAAAACATTTTGGTTAATACAAATTGAACCGTGTGTTAGACAAAATGTGAAGAGCTATGTATGTATATGTAGATTGAATACATATAAAAAGACACATTGCCCAAAATGTTTTCACAAAAAATACTTTGAAAAGAACTTGAGGGATAACACAAATATAACTTAGATAAATACCAATATAGGAAAGAAATATAAATACAATTATTTTATTTTGATTCAACTCAACATTAGATTATGTCCAATTCTCATTTACAAATTATAAAGAGTTTTTGTTAATAATGGACTACAAATAAGTTTTTTTACACTGTTATTCATGCCTACAAGTATTTTGTCGGTCACATATAGATACACCTTAAGATCATATGTATTCTTTTTCACCCAGTCATTCTTGATTTTCTCAAACTAATTTTTTTTTTTATAATAATAGGTACACACTTAAAGAGTGGATTTATAATTAAAATTAGAGCTAAAAGAGATCATAACTTAATTCAACAAATTAAAGTTTTTTAACGTCCAAAACTAGCATTTATCTATACAATGATTTTTTCTATGAATAAGTCATCTAATAAATTTACAAAGTTTCAACAATTAAGAATATTCATTGTGTTTTTTTTTATTTAGTGTTTTGTCATATTTATATGTGTCTTTGGAAAGTGCAATTCTTTACAGTCCAATAATCTCACATAATTTAGGAATTAGAGTTAATGACAATTTAAATATAATTTTTTTTTTCTTAAAAACATGTTAAGAAGAACTTTAAGGCTAACTCAATCTTATAAAACTAGTTTATAAAGTGAGGTTTGCACTCATTTATATATAATGAATTGTTCTCATCGTGGAATCTCAATCTCTAATCGATTGGGATCTCAAACAAAACATGTTGCAACAATTTAAGGGCTACAATCTAACAATCCGGAACCCAAAATCCACTGCGCGCAATTGTTGCAGTCAGACAATGCAACAAAAAATAGAAACGGTATAATAACCAGAAAACACAACACTTTTTGGAATCTTTAGGTCAAGTTTTCTGTAAAACGCCATTATACACGTTGAATAAGATTCAAGTATTTAAATTTGACTGAAAGCAAAAAAAAAAGTATTTAACGTAACTATGTATTTAAGACTTAAATATGAGATGACTGAGTTCTTTAAACCAACGTTTTGAAATTATTCGTAAGTATTTAGGTATATGGCTCATCCACTTTCTGGGATGACAGTGAGATACTAAGGGACTAAGCCCGCATTTTGTTTTTGGTTCCAAGAGAAACAGTTATTTTCACTTTCAATGTCACCACAACTCGGTAACTTCTAGATTTCCGGAACCAAACGTTTTCTAAGATTACTAACTGAGGATACAAAATAGACATTTATTTACACTTGGATAATATTTAAGCTTCACATTCTGGAAAATGAGTAATCCATCGCATCCACCAGGAAATCTGCACCATTAAAACAAAGGAAAAACTCAAACACAGACACTATAAGTAACAGAGACTGGTAGTACTATTAATTGATGTTAACAGAAGAGAGGGTTTGAGGCTAAGATCAACCTGCATCTTCTTTGGTGAAACATAAGGGAGGTGTAATTCTGAATACATTTCCATAGTAGCCACCCTTTCCAATTAGCACTCCTAGTTCTGTGGTAACAGCAGGAGTTTATAGATTAGGTACTCAACCGAAAAATATGGCTGGAACCAGAAGGCACTCTAGAGGGGTTGAAATTTTACCTTTCATTTGTTCCATCACATACAGTGTTTCATTTGGTGCTGGAGTTTTAAGTTGGCGATCAGTGACAAGTTCCACTCCAAGCAACATGCCTTGTCCTCTCACATCACCAATTACTGCAGAAGAAAACCAACAAGTTTGTTTAGAAACATAAAGCAGATAACTAGAAATACACTCCTTGTAACACACATTGTCCAATAATAAAGAGTATGTTTAAAAGAGCATATTGTTGACATTTCTCACGTAAAGAATTGGTAGAAGGGGAAACGAAAAGTTCCTGTTTATTTTGTGACAGGAATGCTTCTTAAGTAAGGTCCTCCACTCTTCATCATTTAACTCAACCAAAAATGAATCTATGCTTGTACACTAATCTAGAATGGACAAAAGGATTAAGGAGTGACGAAAGATTACATTCATATTTGTCCTTGAGTGCGGTGAGCCTCTCTTTCAAATAGGAACCCACTTCAAATGCATTTTCTTGAAGCTTCTCTTTCTCTATCACTCTTAAAACAGCCAATCCTGCAGCTGTACAAACAGGATTCCCACCGAAAGTGTTAAAGTAACTTCGGCGAGTCAATGCCTTCGCAATCTCAGGAGTAGTCACGACAGCACCAAGAGGAATGCCGTTTCCGATGCCCTGCCCAGAAGACCAAAATTCAGAAACAAGCCAACAAACAGCAAAGAGCATACACCCTTAATTGTAACTTGCATCTATAAGGACTAATGTAAGAATTGCCTTTTTTTGTTATGAACCCAGGAAATCTTCAACTGGGAGTATAATAGTGTGTTTGGTTTGAGATTTGGAATCCACAATTCAAGTTTGAATGTGAAAAAAATAAAAATTATTAAAAATGATTTCAGCTTGGATATACACTAAGACTAATGCTTAAAATTAATGATATTCATTTTAGAGACAACGCTATTCCCATTCACACGAGTCAGGAAAATTGAATCCCTGATCATATAGAGACAGGATTAAGCTTATTTGTCAAACTTTATTACACCATGTTGGTTAAGAATTGTTTTGTAGCAACTTTACAGGCAAACACAGCTTGCAAATTTTCCAATACGAACAGATAAATCGAGATCTTTGTACATGGTAAAGGAGACAAGAGTTGAATTACCTTTGCTACTGTTACTATGTCAGGTACAACACCATGGGCCTCAAATCCCCAGAAATGGCTACCAGTGCGAGCAACCCCGCACTGAACTTCGTCGGCAATACAAAGACCTCCAGCTTTTCTAACAATGTCGTAGGCAGCAGGTAAGTAACCAGGAGCCATTTCAACAATGCCCCCAACTCCCTATCGTTAACAACAGCATATAAAAAAATGTCCTTGTTTATCCAAATTTTGAGAAATGCTGACAATACAATCTTATTTAATATAGATAAAAGACAATGAAAGAGATTGATTGAATAAGAAATGAGGCTCAAAACAACTCTGGTTTTCAAGTTACGTTAACAACAAAAAAGTATATTCGACATGAACTGCTGGAATGCCGCAAGACACCAACACAAATGAAGCAGATTATTTGTGGAAGTTAATTCTTTTAACTTTTATAATTTGTTTATTTTTAATAAATTTGAAATAAATAAATGAAATCTTTTAGAAAGAACACACTAAGGAAAAAAAACACCTAATTTAGAATACTTGTTCTGAAGAAAACATGTCATGCAATGTCAACGTCTATGCTTTAAATAGATACCTGTATAGCTTCAGATATGAAGGCTGCAACACTTCCGGAAGTTCCGAAATTGATGATTTCTTGAACATCTCTTACATACTTCTCTGCATCAGAACCAAAAAGACCTCTATAAGGATCTGGATTTACTGCATGATGAACACCACTCTGTTGGCAAATAAAAAAAAGCAGAAAAACAAAACAGGTTAGGCAAACTCTATTTTCCATTAAAAAAGATAAGTAGCATTTTGTTACACAGGTTAGAGGGAACGCGACATTTTTATTTTTATACTTTGCATCTTTTGGAAATAGAAGAAAACTAAACATAAATTGAAAAAATAAATCTATCAATTGTTAATATAAAATTTTGATACAGTCAATCAATAATAGACGTGACTTTTGAAGCAGTTCATACTGTGAATGGATGAAAGTTTTATACTTTTAAATCATACTATTTCATTAAAGAGATGTAACAAAAAAACTGAGTAGCATGTCAATTCATTATGTGTATCAAATGTAATCCTAAGTTTGAAGTGGCACGGAACAAATTAAGTAAACTAAAAAAACTACATAACGTATATTGCATTTGCATGTGAACTCACATGGCAATGCTATTTTCCCATAACAAGAAATAAATTACTTCTTGGAAAGGATATATATATACTTGTAATTGAGAATGAAGAATACACCACGTAATTGTAATATAATTTGCGTAAAGGGGTCCATGCCTTCGTTATCAGGAGAAATCATCGTCACGGCACTTTAGTACTAATCTGTAACTACTAGTTTTCACAGGAAAGTGTGTTCCAAATACTATCAATAATGAACGGTTCGCTTTCAGGGAGAGCAAAGTCCGTTGCTATGATGACATAAGTATGTATATTTTATTTTATCAGCACATGGTGAAAGTAGTGAGAAATGAGTTTTAGAATATATAAGAAATAGACAACAGTTTTGTTTTTATAGTAAGAGGGCTATGTAGCTTTATTCTAATTTATAATTTTATTTCTTTTGTCTTAAAATCTTATTAAATTCAAGAAAAATAAACAACTTATCTTTTCCTTAAGGTCAACTTCGTTCCAAGTGTACCTATGAAAACAGGACCCTGTTTTGTTCTTTATTAATTAATTGAGTTATGCAGGAAATTTTGTAAGAGTCCATGACTATTTTCTGGAGAAGTTACTTTTATTTAAATTGTATAAGATTATTAGGACCCATTTAACTCTTTTTTTTTCTGGTACTTAGTTATCATAATTAGTCGGTAATTAGACTCATTAATCACTCACTTTTATTAAATGTAATTACATCTGAAAGAAGAAAATTTGATATTATTAGTGAGGTTAAAACAGGTTTTATTAGATGAGCTAGAAGGTATTTGTTAACAGATGATGTATAAAACTGAAAAAAGAGAGGAAATACAAACCTGCACAAGATTATATTTCCAGATGCTTTGAGCTGTGGCCCCCATTGTTCCACCACCATTTCCGTGGTAAGAATTCCTCAGAGATATGATGTCATGGGAGCCAGTGTACAATCTTGCCATCAGAATCGCTAATTCGTTTGCTTCCGTTCCAGAATTTGTAAAAAACGCCACCTGCACATAAAATACACAACTTCATTTTTTTCATCCCAACAAAACAAACAACACCAAAAAGAAAAATTAACATTTGCTATTATTATTATTATTATTCTCATTTTTATACGATCACTCCTTTTTTTCTTATCTTTATAAAATTATTTTTATTATATAGTTAAATTAAGTTATTAAACTATTAGTCTATATATTGCTGTTTTTAACACTAACATAAGAAAATCATGATAATTAAGTTCAATTATACAAATCTTATCCTAGTTTAACTATTATTTTTTAAGATAAAAAATTAAAGAAAATATTAGAATACTAAAATAAAGAGGGAAGTTGATGAAATAATTTAGTTGTCATAGGAGTATCAATCAGTCTGACACACTCACAGGTATAAATATATTTTAAAAATCCAATTGATATAGTAAGAGAATATGGATGATAAAAGAAAGAATTTGAGTGATGCAATAATTGTATTTTTTTTTTTTGATGCAATAAATGTATGTTTTTTTTTGGGTTTTTTTTGTGTGTCTTTTATATATATATATATATATATATAATGTTTGAGCGACGAATTAAGTCATTATCATATAAATCCACCAACCCCACTTCCACAACCTAGTCCCATGATATTAGCATAGAAATTTACAAATAAAACACTTTATTAACATTTACTTGTCGTACTCTATGTTTGCTCCATCACATGATTAAAATATGACTTTATTTTAATATAGAATTTACTACCATATTATCTGCTTTTATCTTGTATATACTTTTTCTTAGCAAATTATGGCAACAAATTTTATTGTTATTGTAGCATACTTATTAATCAAGTCTATCGGTAAAAATATTCGTACTCACGATATTTTCATAAAATGTTAATACGAGATTATACAAGATGAATTGTGCAAATATTGTAACGAGTAGTAATTATTAAGAGATAAGATACTTTTGACAACAATTATTATTCAAAATATTAATATTTTAATTTAAAATAATAATATATTATTATATTATTAAAGTAGTTGTCGAGTGCATTGTTTTGGTTGACATGACACCTGTATTAGTATTTAAATTACCTTATACTTTATACTTTTTATGAGTAAATATTTAAGACAAAGGATTATAATTAATTTCAATAAGTATTATTCTATTAAAATTTACGAGTTTAAATGGTACTATATCTTAAGTAATTAATACATTTAAAAAGGACTTTAGAAAATTTATTGCAAATTGTTTCCATGTTGTGGAAGTAAAGTATATTGTAATTTATCAAAAAAAATATCAATCAGTCATTGGTGGAGGGATAAAACTGTACAATTTTCATAACAAAACAATGAAAAAATGCAGTTGCAGTATTTAAAAAAATGCAAAATTGCAAAGCATGATATTCACCTTAAGATTACCGGGAAGCTTAGAAGCCAAAGCCTGAGCAAAATCTGCCACGGCGTTGTTCAGGTAGAGAACCGTGGAATGCTGCAAGCGCTTCGTTTGTTCGACGATGGCTGCAACCACATCCGGGTGGCAATGCCCGCAGCACACTGTAGCAATCCCTCCGAACCCGTCCACGTACCTCCTTCCCTTATCATCGAACAGATATTGCCTCTTCCCCTCCACCACGTTAAGCTGCAACCTCCCACACACGATCACACCCGAATTATCAACTTAGTTAGTTATTTTAGTTACACTTGCGCAACGGAAAAAAATAATAACAGAATCGAACACAGTTTACGAGATGATCCAGTGCAGCGCGTCCTCACCGGAGTTTTGTACGAGTGGAGGATCGAAGGGCTGAGATATTCCCTGCGTTTCGCGAGGATCTCGTCGCCGGTGGGGCCGGAGTACGCCGAGGGAGAGTAGTCGAACGCCGGCAGTTCCTTTGGCGGAGCAACCACGTCTTTCGTCCTTTCAGCCGCGGGAAGCGAGACCTCCCGGCGGGGGCAGAATCTGCTACCCAGCGAAGGTCGACGAAAGACGAGCCTTGCAACAAGGGATCCCGTCATTTTTTTCGTCGGCGATATTTTCCGGCGACGCTCAGAGAATGCACGACCGGCCCGAATATAGTTTTTTGTTTGGCAGAAAAAAAATTGCGGTTGAGAGAGAAGAGACGAATTTGAAAGGACTAGGGATGGTGAGGCTTATATAGGGAACGCGGGAGGTATGATGACGTGGAAGCTGGTGATTGGCTGAGAGTTTTTGCTGCGGAATTCACTGCGGTAAAAACAGGGAAGTTTATGTTTATGGAGAGATTGTGTGATTTAATAAACTAATTATGTTTATGCTATTTAGTTAAACTAATTATTTAACCCCACTTTATTCGCTGTTGTTTTATCCTCGCAAAAGAGGTTCTAATTTTGGTACAGGGAAGGATCCCATGAATATAGACGTTGTGATCTTTACCGAACTATTTATCCTCAGGTTCCGTTTGTTTCAAGGCAACCTGAAAATAAAAAATTGATACAGATATACGAGAAAAACATAAGGTATTCTTTTTTTATAAAAATGTTTTTTATTGGATACAAATGTTTCATTTTCACTTAAATATGAAAATAAAAGAAAATCAGAAAACGTAAAAATGTTTATATTTTTCAAAATTACTCTCTTATCTTTGTCAATATAAATGCCTGAATAATTTTGTGAATATTCACTAAACATTAAATAATTTATTTATTATGTTTTACAATGATTTATTTTATTCTTTTAATTATTTTCCCTTTAAAGGAAGAAACATACTTTCCATTTATATTTTTCTCATTTTTATCTTACATTTTCTTTATTATTTTTTGTAATTTAAGACAAAAGTGAAAAATCATTATCTCTCATATGTTAATTGTTTAACCATTTCAAGATCTAAGTTAATCTTAAAAAAGGCAAGAGAGAGAAGAATAATAATGATAAAAAAGAGTAATTACCCAATTTTAATTAAAGTTAGAACTAAACTATAATAGGTGAGACTCGAAACTAAGTTCCTTCCGGAATGTTCAAAGAAACTTTAACCATTGCACTAGTAAAATTTTGTTATTATATTAGGATTATTATTATACCTATTAGTATGATTATCAATATTAATATAATTAATAAAATAAAAAATAATAACATTATTCATATATTTAATATCATTATTATTATTATTAATATTATTAAATATTATAAGTATTATTAAATATTATAAGTATTATTAAATATTATTATTTATGAATATTAATTATGATTTTATAATTATTCATGTTATAATAATATTTTTAACATTATGTATATAATTATTATGATAATAGTTGGTAGAGTTGGTAGAGTTGGTAGGTAATAGAGATTCGTGGGTAATAGTTGATAGGTAATAAAGATTCGTACGTAAAAGTTGATAGGTAATAATATCCGTGGATAATAATTGGTAGGTAATGTTAAATTTACTTACAGATTCAGAATCTGTGGGTAATATCCATAAATAATGTTGTTCGTGGATAATATTTGTAAGTAATGATGAATTTACCTACAGATTTAGATCCATGGATAAAAATCTATAAATAATATTAATTTTTTTTTGTAGTGTCTCCACTTTGGTGATCAAAGTTTTCTATTGACATATTTGAACTTGCTGGATAAATTAAAGAGTATTACAATTTTATTGGAGTAACTTAATTTTCAAGTAAATGGAGTTATTATTATTCACTTTTTTACATAGGTAAAAGCTAAATGTTAGGCTGAAAGTTATGATTAGATCATATACAACATTGTGATGAATGTTGGATTTTATTATAACAATTAAAAATCGGTGTTTAGGGTTGTATGATTGTGTTTGATATAATTAATTTTAGATATGTGTGCGCACGTGTGCGTGTTGCCCTCCCATTTGCTGCTGCTATGTTTAGAATTTTGATACAATATAGTCTGAACAATGGTTACCTTGAATAAATCTTTCACTAATGCTAAGTGGATAAATTTTAGACAAAGCAAATAAATTTGAAGGTTTTATATGAAGAGAGTGAAACAACGGGGATAACAAATAACAATTTTAGAAAAAGTGTAGAACCCATATATATATTCTAACATTTCTCGTTCTGATTCTGAGTTTTGAGATATTTTGTAAACACGCACCATTGTTTGCATGGTTGAGGATGATTATTAAATTTCTTTTCTATTTCGAATTTGATTTCCTGGTAACATGTATATTTTAGAATATTTTGAAAATATAAGGACTCTTTTGTTGAGATAATTTTGAGTGTCTGTCAACACAATTATGAATAGTATCTAAGACGCAGTACATTCTCCAATTTTGCATTTTTATAATTTTTTATTTGTAAAAGAATTAGTATCCCAAGCTATTTAATATATATTTTTTTCTGATAAAAGAACCCCAAACCTACCCTCTACAAATTTAAAAAATGTTAAGGTTTTGTTGATTATCTAATTTACTTGTTAAACCATTATATTTTGATGAAAATTTGTTTAAATTTCTAGGAACTTTTGAAGCTTTGTTATACCTCAAATTGTTAATTTATAAAAGAGTAAGTAAAAGTAAACTAACTAGAATACAAAATTTTGGTGTAGTAATTCCAAATATTTTGACGACAATACATGAACAAAAAGATTAAAAAAAGAATCCACTGTTTCCAAAATTTGTTGAGTGGATTAGATTCGCTAGATGAATTACATTTGTTTAGCAGATTATATTCGCTAAATTGAGACATATATACGCAAACCGTTTTTACTATTTAAAGTAAATAATTTGCTTTTAAATAAATGCATAAATCATAGGAGACCACAATTGTCCTTAAGTTGAATGTTTTGAATGTTGTTGTCGATCGTATTTAATAAGAAGTCTCTGTTGTAGGACTGCCTGAAATTTGGACTGGTATATTTTTAAAACATTCTTTTATCAAAGTATCTTGAAGAGTGTATATTGCAGTATCTAAATTCTGAACTTTTTGGCTTTTAGGAGATTATTGCTTCGGATTCTACACCGTTTTAATGGCTGTTTTTGTTATTTCATATTCATTATTTTTACTACACCTTAACTATTTAGTTTCTTAAACAATAAATAATATGAATTGTTTCCTTCTCTTTTATAAATATTAAAAATTGAAACACTTCATTTTAAAAATTAAAAGTTTATTATCATTATTAGGCTTAAATAAATTTTGTTTCTTTCCTTTCTAGAAAATGAATTAACCTGCGAGTTGAAGAAAATTAGAGATAAAAAGTATAAGTTGATCAATGAGAATCGAAAACCAGAAGGTAAGAAAAACAACTACGTCATCTCGTTCATCACAAATCAAATGGTACATTACTTTTTTTTATACAAATTATTTTGTGTTACTTAGATGCTTAAATATATTTGAATGAATAAAAATTAAATTCATTTTTCTTTAAGCTAACATTATCTTTAAGCGTAAAATAATTTATAAAAGTTTTCTTTTATGTATATACAAAGCATCATTCCTTGCTCTCATCACTAGTTAGACTTTCCCTTGTATTAAACTAATCTCTACTTTCAACATATCTATAGAATGAGGAAAGAAATGATAAAGAAGTTCAATTGTTATAATTGCAAAAGCTCAGCATAAGTGCAAAAGAGACTGATAAAAAGAGTGACAAGGAAGAGATGAGGCTTGCATCGACATGAGCGACTATGGGAAGAAGTAGATGGGAAGAAGTAGAGATGTCACAACATTTAAAAGAGGAAGTCATGCGAACCCATGAGGAGTTACAAAAGGCTAATGAAGAATTGTAACAAGTTGTGCACATATAAATGCCCATCGAAGACGGTGAGAAAAATCCTTGCCTTGTACACACTAGCATATCCACAATCCTTCGCAATAATGGAAGAACATGTACCCCTCACTACATGGTGTCCAATTTGAAGACTGACGCTATGTAGTGTCACTACAAGAAAAACTCAAATTACATACAACCAAAATCCGTATGTAACACACAAAATCCATATATAAAACACAGTTACATACGAATTACATACGGACAAAAATACGTATGTAAAATCCATGTGTCATTACATACGGATAAATCCGTATGTAAAATCCGTATGTAATTACATACGGATATATCCGTATGTAATTAACAGGTAGACTTACATACGGATAAATCTGTATGTAACATTGTACACAACAGTACCATTTTTTGTATTTGGAAGCAGCCTATATTTTTTGTATTTGGAAGCACCCCATATTCTACACCTGCATATATCCATCAACATTCCAGTTTTCAAAAGACAAATATTCATCACATTCAAAGTTATCCATACATACAATACTTACTATTTTCAAATATCTAAAATGTATTTCATTAAACAAAGTTCTAGAGAAGCTAATAATTATTATAATCTTCACCGGGTGAATTTTTTTGTTCATCATGAGTACTATGATGTTGCACTTCATTTGACTGTTGATTCGGTTGAGTTGGTGGCGGGGTATTTGGCTGCTGAAAAAACTGTTGTGCTGCAGCTGCTGCCTCAGGTGGTAGATATTGCATCATGAAATTTTGAAAATTTTGAAACCTTGCATCCATGCGTTTAATATGCTTCCTAAGTTCAACAATTTCTTCTGAATTAGCCTTCTTATTACTAGAAGATGGTTGTGTTTCTTGTAGGTAGCGACCAACACAATCGTCCTGACGATCAACACGTCCAACCCCATATACTCGTCCCTTGTACCTTCCACCTACAGTTTCTAACCAACAACGTCTTCTCAATTTTTCCTCCTCAACAGGATCTAATGGAGTAGATATTGAGGTAGATTGTGACTCAGATAATGCTTGAGACAATCTACTTTCAAAATCTTCCTATTAAAATGAAAAATATTTGTTA
>Ga0123342_1000719_pt1 | contig 53942 bp, 24 predicted proteins | sample Turbeawhitnodule_FD_89960 | JGI IMG/M metagenome (GOLD analysis project Ga0123342, IMG submission 89960) | Root nodule microbial communities of legume samples collected from Mexico - Turtle bean Mexico white nodule | ecosystem: Host-associated > Plants > Roots > Nodule | place: Mexico: Nepantla...
AATATTCAAAAGTCTATTTGACATAAAAAAAAATAACACTTTAATACTAAATCATCAAAACCGAATATTTCCACAAATTTAAATAATATATAAACAAACAACCCAATATATATAAACACACAATATCCCTGCAAGAGAAATTGAATATTGGGACCACGTCCCTTCCACATCCAGATCTTCTAGCCTAGGGTTCTATTAAAAATTAAATTTAGCTTCCCTTACCTCAATTGCTTACTTTCCAAGCAACTTCTAGAATTTTATTTCCCCACCGTTTAGACAAGCTTCAAGATTTACGGGCCTAATGCAAATTATCCAAACAAAACAAAAATTCAGTATATAATAGAATAAGTTGAGAAGATTAAACTTCTCAACTGACCCCACCAATATTGATGACTAAATCCAAAGGAAAAACAGATAACAAATGATATTTAGTGTAAAAATGAACTTACTTTGTTTGAAAATCTGATCGGGTAGAAATGTTCTTTAACTTGTCAGCTACAACGTGGTCCGATCAGATTCTAAAATAGATGAAGATTGGGAGAGAAAATTAAGAGAGAGGAGAGAAAAAAGAATATGGAGAGAGAAAGAAGAAAGAAACCGTGGGGAGGGATCTCTATGTTTTTTTTTACGCTGTTACACAAAACATATTTGATGTATCCTTGGTAAAACAAATCATCTCAATTGACTTTGTTAGATTTATTTAACTTAGTATAAGTTTATTATATTTTTATCAATTTAAATTTTTAAGTTGGTCTTTATTGATTTCACTTACCTTAATATTTTTTACCTTAATTTTAAATAGTTTTAAACTAAATTAGTTTAAAGTAATTTTAACTCATATAAATTTTAACTTAATCTCATACATAATAATTCTCAATGCAATCAAACATCTCTCATTATGGATAATATATTTTAATTTATTATATTAGTAGTTTTGATACCGGTTATTGAAGATTAAGTTATTCTTACATAAGAACTTGGCAAAATTTATTTTTACTTATATATTATATATTATAATATATAATAAATTGATTTTATTTATATTTATAAAATTTATTAATCAGCATAATACATTATACTATACATAAATTATAACTAAGATTACAAGAATGAGTTTTATTATCAACGAGTTTAAGTAAGAAAATTTGTATATCAAACTATATATTTACGGATAAAACTACAGAAAATCATGAAATAGAAACCAATTTTTAGAGGCAAAAAATAATTAGTTGCTATAGTGACTAAATTAGAAATTATTTTAAAGACTAAAAAAATTTTGGTTTCTAAATTAATTTATATTATGGTTAAATAGTTTCTAAATTAGTATCTAATTAGCAACCAATGTTTTTTCTATCAAATTTATAAACTAAATAATTGGTAGTTAAAACCTTGGTAGCTAATTAGATACCAATTTAAAAACCATTTAATAGAAACTATTTTTTTTAGTTTCTAAAATGGTTTCTAATTTACTTACTATAACAACTAATTATTTTTTGTCTCTAAAAATATTTTTATTTCGTGTTTTTCTTTGATAATTAAAGATTTATTAAATTTAACAAACTATTAATATTATAATAAAATTTTAATTTTAATTTTAACTAAATCTTACTGTTTTTAAAATTAGATTTATATTTAATTATATTATAAAATATTTTTATCATTAATCTATATAAGATATTTAATACTAATTATGATTCTTATATTTTTTTATCAAATTAATCCACGCTATCACGTCATCTCATATCTCACACTAAGTTTATATATACGAGCTAGTCTACTCCTAAACCAAAAATAATTTAAAACTTCAGTCATCTTCCTTTCAACACTCATCTTCTTTTCAACTCTCTTTCTGATAACACCACCTTGTGTTGCGTTCCAGAAAAGCAAAATGAGTTTGGTAAAGAAATGGGAATCACTACAGATAAAAGAACACCATACTCTTTTCACTGACATTTTAGTTGTCTTTGTGTTTGTCTTTTACCACTGTCTTAAATGCAGAAAAGAACGCTAACATTAATTCTCAACTCAACACTTCACATCCGTGATTACGATTATAGGCTTTCTAGATAGTTCCTCACAATAATAAACTTAGAAAACAAACTAGTTCCGTATATAATTTTTAATTGAAAATCTCTAATACAATTTTTTTCCTCCGGATAAAAAGTTATTCATTTTTTAAATTTCGTTTAAGGTATATTTTAGGAATAAAAAAATTATATAGTTTAGAGATGTAAAATTAGAATTAAGAATTTAGAGATAGCTCAAGACTTTTTATGCTAACCCTTACTCTTTTTTTTTAATGAAATAGAAGAAAAAGTGGTAAGCATTAATAATTTCTAATAATACAATTGAGGAAACTATGAAATAAATAAATAAATGAGAATTAATAATTTACTTTTCCTTTTTTTCTTTTGTCTGAAACCATTTGAGTGAAAGGTGTTAGTGTCTGTCCGCCGCGGTTTTTCTTTTGTCTGTCGTGTGTGTTGTTTTAGGTTCCCTTTATGAATGAACGCACTTTCAACATCTGTACGTACCAAAGTGCACTACACATAACCTTATCCGTTTCTATACCCTTCACTTTACCTATAAAACCAAAACAAAATTATTGTATCTAATGAGAAACAAAAAAAAAGTGAAGTTGCTTTTGCATGTAAATTATATTTAACCATACAAGAGAATGTTGAAAAATCATGGTTAATTATAATAATTTTTATGATTAGAAATAGTTGTCACAGTTTCAACAATTAAATGGCCCTCAACATCTTCATCTTTGATTTCTATCAAAGGAGTAGATTTTACTTAACATTGTTTTTATTAGTTTTTTAATGTTGTTGTAGCTCTGTATCAGCGTCCATACATGAAACACGTGAGTCATGCAGTGTCAGATATAAAAGAGTCAGTCTTTTGGCTTTTCTTTTTTTTATCTTTTTTCACATCAAAGCTTCGAAAGTATTCTATTTATTAATGATAAGTTTACGTCAACACTCACGCTGTACATGGCAAATTATCTTCAGGATACAGATTCGACTATACTATTTCTTGATCTCCAAGTAAAAAAAAAACTATATTTACTCTCCTTTTATCTTATTAGATATTATGATTTTTAAGTAGGTGAATATTGGTACAAGGAGTATCTCGAATTGAGGTGGAATATATTTGTAAAATAAATAAGAAAATGTTTAACTTATTAAATTATGAATTGTTGAAATTTGTTTCATTTATGTGATACATTGTTTCATTTATGTGATACATTGTTGCTTAATTTAAGCTTCATTAGAGATAAATTATATAAATTTTGAAAAATTGTTCAACATACTTCAATGACTTGTTACAACGATATCTTATTTGAGAGATATATATAGATAAAGAGAAATTTTTTCTATTTAAAAAATGTTATTTAATGGGAAATTATCGTTTAAAATATATTATTATTTTTTAGAGTGATTTTTTTAATTAATATAAATGTTTTAGAAGTTAAATTTATGACGTAATTGTGTGGAAAATGATTACTTATTTTTATGCAATGTTTAAATTATATTTTTTATAATACATTTTATAATGAAATGTATTATATTATTTATTTCTTATTATGTCTTGTCTTATTAATGTTATTATGGGATTACTATATTCTAACACCGGAAATATCGGACAAAATCCTTATCAAAAAATAAAAGAGTTTGATTTCATACTTCTCATTGGAATTTTTTATTCTCAATTTATATGTTTTTATAATTATTTAGCATTACTACTAGCCATAATATAGAGTCATTGTATAATTCATATGTTAATCTCACCAATTTTTTTATGTATTACTCTAATGTATTGTTGAAGACATTCAACTTATATAATATAAGCTACTTTACCTAAAAAAAAATAGAGAAAACATATTTGAGAACAGAAAATTTATAGATTCTTTATATACTATAGATATACTTACTAAACAAAATATTTTGTATTCAAAATCTATAATCAGTGTCCTACAGACAACATTTATTTACGGTGTAATGTACTAAACAATATAAATGTCAAATTAATACAGTATAATCCTTTGTGTGTTTATACTTTTTTTTATATGTAAAAATGTCTTGTCACGTTGTACCATGGTTTATAATATATTTTCATTACTAAAAAAAAGACATATATCAATGTTAAAAAAAAGAAAGATTATTAGAAAAAAAAATCGGAGTACTCTTTAATGTACCTAAACTTGCAACCAAATACAAAAACTTTCTTACACTAACTTCATAATTCAAAATATATTTACCAAGACAAAAGTTATCTTTAACTAACAAGTGACAATGACTAGATGTATTTTATATATATATAAAAAAAGAGCTCAATCACCATTAAACTATTCACAATAATAAAATAAATTTAGGTCATTTTAAACTTTATCACCAACTTCCGCATTAAAAAACAAGTATAATTTGGAATGTACGGAGCAGAGAACAGAGAGGTTTTGGGTACCTTGTGACAACTCCAAGCTTAGAAACAAAGAAGGGTGGAATCAATGGTAGTGAGTGATGAGTGGATTTCAATTAAAGTATTAGTTAAAATGTAAAAATAGGTCCCTTTTTATAATTGTTTGCTTTTATTAACCAAACTAGACAACTTAGCCATGGTTCCTTTTTTGAAAGTGACATTAACTTAATTCAAGGTTTGGTTTGCCTAATTAAAACCTAACTCATGAGACAACTCTTTCATTAACACACCTACTTCTATTTCCAACAAAGCTTAGAACCCTTTTCCATTATCATATGTAAAACATGAATAACCAAACCAACCTCTCAATTCCCATACATATACATACATACACTTGCGTTCTTAGTTTGATAATTGGGAGGTCATGAGTCGAGTCCAATAATAAAATGAAAACAGTCATGACGTTGATCTCTTAAAATAATGAAAATTTTCCTTTACTTTTCGATTGGGGATAATGATTGTGGAGATTGACTGGATATGCGGGATTGTAATTAATTTAGGAATGTAGCTAAGAATGAGACCATGTACAAAGAGAGGGGGGAGCACTACTGGATATAAGGGGAAGAAGGTGGCCTGATCAAGGAAGAACAACAACTCGACTAGGAACCACTATTTTTTGAAAAAACTAAATGTTCTAGTTGAGAGACATTATTCTTGGCTAGAACATTTTGACACTCACTGTGGGATAGGAAAATCATGCGCCATTTTTAGAAATGTAAGTGATAGGAAGGATGATGACACAAAAGAAATAAGAGACAATACAACAAATCTTGAACGTGAAATATCGCAAACTTTCGTAGTTAAGTTATGTACTTTTTTTCTTGTAGATTTTTTACATCTTGTTTTTATAAGGTTTCTAATGTGGCATAATGAAAATAATTAGCATATGTTTATCATATGTGCGGTTGATATTTTTAGTGAAACCATATCGCGCTTGTGAAGTAGTAGGAAGAAAAACATATAGTTTGGAATCATTGGACGATGGTCGTATAAAAAAACAAGGGGGGGTTGCCAACCAAAATTTTTTCAAACCAATCAAAAAACTTTAATCAATTTAAATCTTCTTAAACTAGCGTATTTATTAATTTGAATTCAAATTCTCTTAAAGTAGGGTGTTTATGTTTCTGGTGACAATAGGTTTATCTAAATTAATTTTTTCCATAATTTTGATGAAGTTTTACCTTGTGGTTTCTAGAAGAAGTTTATTAGTAATGGTGAAGTTCAGGTTGATGTGCATCCTATCCTCCTCATTTTCTACAACATTGTAGCTCCACACATTCCGTCATTTCTCACACGTCAATATTATGGTCTCACACTTTATGTTTCAACACTTTATTTCTACCATCATAATAAATAAGCAAATTATATTGTTTAAATAATATGCCTCTTATAGGAAAACTGGAGAAATTTCACATTATTTCAAAATTCAAAAACTATAAATTAATTCAACTTTTTTGTTTAATAATGTTGGAGATCCCACGCCGACTAGAGATAAAGGGCATTTCATAGTATGTAAGTGGGTGCAAATCTCACATTATAAGTTGGGTTTATAAGGTTGAGTTAGGCTTAAAGTCCACTTCTTAATATGGTATTAAAGCCATTTTAGAGTCTATCCTAGCGAGAGTTTGTTAGACTTATCAGGCCATGATAAACATAATTTTATTCACACTTAGTAACTTTAATTATAGATTATTGACTCTAATAATGAATAAATCTATTGTTTTAATTCGTATTCATATAATTGGGTTTATTTGGGCCTTAACTATTTTTTTGTGTTAATTTTGTGTTTTTTGTATTAGTCTACTATATCTCAAAATCAGAATTGGAAGCAAATCTTTTGCAAAATACAAAGAAACAAAATCCAAGAATTATGGAAAGTTGGAAACTGAGACATTGTTAACAAAATCTAAACCATAATATTTTCCAAGATCCTTGGAGCAGAAAAACCAAGACACTCTCATAGAGAAAGAGAAAGCATCACAAGGTTTTCTTAGTTTCTTTTCTTCTTGTAATTCTTTTGTTTTTCCTCCGCATAGAAGACTAAACCTTTTTGGTTGATTCCTTTGTAATCCTCCATTGAGTTTTGATCAATAAAAGTTTTTTTTTCTTCAATTCTCTATAGCAATTGTTTTTATCTTCTAATATCCTGGAAAACTGCTTTTTGTTGTACTTGAACACATGATTGAAAGTCTTCCTTGTCTTAAACTTTGGTTTCTTAGTTAGTTTGTATTGTTCTAATTAATTTCTCGAGCGCTTGATTCAAGAGAGATGAGATAAGCATTCACATGGAGTATACGCATGGATTAAAGTGGGTACTAATTAAACCAGTAAACGCATGCTTTACTAGTGAGTTTCAAGTTGAATCAAATTGACGCATGATCAATCTAGTTTGGCTCTGTTTGGGGATTGAGAAAGGACTAATATTTAGAGAACTTGTGAAAAATTCAATGGCGGAAGAACTTAGGGATCAACCGATTTTTATTTGATGTTTTAATCTCTTTTATATTTTATGCTAAACAATCTCAACCCCTTTTATCTTTATTGTTATTGTTAACTTTTCTTCCTTGCAAATAGATTCTAAACACTATTAGATTCGTTGGAAGACGACTTGGGGTCATTTAACCACAATTATATTATCATCTCTCTAGCATTAGACAAGTCTACACTGGAATCATCTTAATTTGATAGCAAACCGACGACTATCAAGTCGATTTTATAAGGTTGAGTTAGGCTTAAAGTTAACTTTTAATATAGTAAAAGAGTCATTTTAGAGTCTATCATAGCGAGAGTTTGTTAGGCTTATCCAGTCACCCGCTATTGAATCACCCATAATATATAGTCTCACTCAATCTCTGTGTGAAAGGAATGTGTTGAAGATCTCACATCGACTAGAGATAATGACATTACATAGTATATAAGTGTGCAAACTTCACCTTATAAGTCGGTTTTATAAGGTTGAGTTAAGCTTAAAGTTCACTTCTTAATAAATAACAATGACAATATTTACTTCATTTTTTTACAATGATGAACTTTATCTCATTTTTATATTATATTATATTATATTATATATATATATATATATATATATATATATATATCGGTCCAATTTATTTGAAGGCCACATACAGGTGTTAACTTGATGTAAAGAAAATTCATGCACAAGTCTTAACTTGGTGTGGTGTCGAGCTCTTGCTCGGTCCAATTTTTTCAAGGTCAAGTACATGTCTTAACTTGAAGTGAAGAAAAACAATGTACAAGTCTTAACTTGATATGGTGTCGAGCCTAAGCTCGATCCACTATCAAAAGAGAAAACCATGTACGAGTTTTAACTTCACATGGTGTCGAACTCAAGCTTGACCCACTATCGGAAGTTAGGTAACAACTGTTAAGATTGTGCGTACATAAGAATATATTTCATTTTAATTGATATTATGATTTGATTTTGGTTCTCCATAAAACTTTATCATTCTTATTTCTCATTCCATAGAAAAATTTGATACATTTGAATGACACGATTATGCTACGAAGGATAGAACTGACCCCTCAGTTGTTGGATCTATTAACCTCATTGGCTTATGCCTGAGTGTAGGGGGTTGCGAAGTCATGGACTGAGCCCAATGTTATGGGTTTCGATCAATTTTCTAGGATACGTCTCAAAATCAATTGCTTCTTTAACTTATCAACCTCATTAGCTTATGCTTGAGGCTGAGAGACTATGAGGTCATGGACCGAGTCCAATATTATGAGTTTTGGTAAAAATCTAGGATACGTCTTGGAATCAATTACTTCTTGAACTTATCAGTCTCATTGGTTTATGCCTGAGGCTGAGAGACTGTGAGGTTATGGGTCGAGCTCAATAATAGAGTGAAAACAGTCCTAGCACCAATTTCTTAAATAATGAAAAATTCCATTTACTTCTTGATTGGATATAAGGGGAGAGCAATATAGGATATACGGGGAAGAGGGTGACATAATCAAAGAAGAACAATTATGTAACATTTTCCATTTGCATATCTTTTAGCAAACCCTTTTTTTTAAACTTCACATGCATGATGCATGTAAACAAAATAACATCAACGATTAATTTTATTTAATTGCATTTTTGTTAATAATTTAAAAACAATAGTTTTTTCTTTTAAAGTGAGTTTTTCGCTTTAACTTTTCTCTTTCGGGTGGTATATGAACTAGCACAACACCGAAATAGAATATTAAAAAAAAAGAACATACGTAATAGGATTAATTCAAACGAAACCTCTATTATCTTAATAAACAATGAACTAACTTCTAAATTGAAAAAATTGGAACGTCCAATTGAATTAGTGTTTAGGCAATGACATGTGTTTTTTTATCAGCAATAACTTCAATTGTATATAATGGGTACCACACTCATATATAAGAAAAGACAGAAAAAAAAAATGTGGTGACATCTTGATTATATGTTCAAACATTGGTAAGATGGATAACTAAAAATATTATTGGCGTGAAGATTGACTATAAGGATTGGAATATATTTAATTTAATTTATTTATTATTAAAAAAATACTATTGTAAAAAGAGAGTTTATAATCTATACAATCAAAGATTTTGAAGACCAATCACAAACTTAAAGATAAGATAATGCATTTCAAGTAGAAAAATAATTAATAAATTAATTGATTTTTTTTAAATGTCATAGGACATGTCGTCATATCGTCTCATTTAGGTGGACAAGTCAATCTTATGAACCCGTCAGTCTGTATTGTCTAGTCCGTCTAACTCGTTAATCCTGTGGATTAAGGGTGGGTTAGCCCGCCAACCTGGCGGATCAAGGGCGGGCTAGCCTACCAACTCACCTTTCTTTATTTTTGACACTTTTAAATAGGAATCTAATGCTTTTGAAACTAAAATGGATGGTGATCAATATTTTATATAGAAATTTATTTAGATTAAGTTGTTTATTCATTATTTGATTTATTGAAATATTCTTAATATTTATTTTATTTTATTAGATATTAAACTTTTTTAATTAAAATATTAAAGTTTGATTCAATTTCATTGGTATTTTTTATATTTTTATTGTCCAAGATATTATAGCAACAACTACAACTAAATAAATAAATTTAAAAAAAAAATATTTATTTTTAAAAGTAATGACTCGCTAATTCGGCACCCATCCTATAAGAAAACAAGTTATGAATTTAAGTGAGTATAATCTTAATGTGAAAATCTGTCCCTTCCTATTTTTAGTGGAATAGTGGTGGATGGAACAAAACTGGGCAAACCCCTACATATTATAAGTAGAACTTTTCTTTGTATAGGTTATCTTTGGCAGATTTAACAGTCAAAATCATCTCTTCAATACATGTAGTTAGTGCAGCATCGTTGCTATCAACATCAATAGCACCAATATTTATTTCTTCAATAATATTTATAATATCCTCAATGGGCTAACCAACCATGGCTATCATCACAAATTTGCCATCTCACATTAGCTAACACACCAGGGAAATAACACATTAGAAATTAATCAACTTTTATAAATACTTTTTTTTTATATAAAACAACTGATAAGAAATTAATGGATTTTTATTTTTTAACAATTTTTATATTTTATAAAATTGAATAACTGAAATAAATCCTTGGTCTATTAGGTTAAACAAATGATAGAACAAAATAAATGAATAGTTTCATATTGATAATTATCATGTTAAATGTGTGAGTCGTTAATTTTTATAAAATTAAAATTTAACAAAAAAAAGTAAGAATTTCACTTAGCTTTTTAAAATGAAAATATCTCCACTATCAAAATTGTATACCATCCTTTTTATTATTTAAATTCTCTCACTTATTTTTAACTAAGCTCGAGAATCCAAACCAATAAGTTGCTTGATATGTTAATAGAGAGTGATATACTCTTTATCCTATATTATTTAAAGTCATTATGCTGAGAGAGAGGTGGGAATTTGTGAGGTGAGAAATGAGTGAATTAGAGAAGATTAAAAAGTACGTGTAAAGTTGTTTTGATTGAGAAATTATAGAATGGATTTTGTAAATATGATTTATTGAGGTTTATTGAAATTTGTGAGTGATGTGATAGTTAGGGAACAATTTGAAAATTATTTTAAATGTATAAAATGTAAGTTTACAAAATTATCTTTGTTATTAAAAATATTTTAATAATGAGTTATGATATTTTTTTTATAAGCTTGAGTTAATTATATAAAAAAAAATAAACACATAAAATAAAATAAAAACTAAATAGTAAGCACATAATAATAAAATATATAATGACAGTAAACACATAATATTAAGAAAAATGTAAATAAATTTATAAAAATTTAAAACAATAAAGACATAAAAAAAATGTAAATGCATTTATAACAATTAAAAATAATAAACACATAAAAAAAAACAAAACAGTAAACACCTAAAAAAAATGTAAATACAATTATTAAAATTAAAAACAATAAATACATAAAAAATCACATAATACATAATAATAAAAAATGTAAAATCATTAAACACATAATAATAATAATAATAAAAATATATATATAAAAACAGTAAAGTCATAAAATGAAAAACTAAACAGTAAAATATAATAATAAAAAAATATGAAAACAGTAAATACATAATAATAAAAAAAGTAAATACATTTTTAAAAAATAAAAATACATTTATTAAAAATAAAAACAGTAAACATATTGTAAGTGGGTAAAAGGTAACATACTTCCTTCTCTCTCTCCCTTTCTCTTTCTCCCTTCTCTTTTCATTTTCTTTTCTATAACTCATATATTTTCAAATCTAATCACACTCTCCACTAGCTAAGGAGTCATGCTACATTTCTATTCGATTTTTCAAACAAAGTAAGTTCATTTTTTATCTTAAAAATATCTTATTTTTTGTTTTTCTCTATGATTTAGTTATCAATCTTAGTGAGACCAGTTAAGAAAAGTGTTTTTCTCAACTTGATTAAGCTCAAACTAAAATTTGGTAATGTTTTGATAACTTAATCTAGGTTTCTAAATTTTGGAGTGGTTCTCCTGTTTGAGGTAGAATTTCCATTAGAATAAGAAATTTCAGGTGGGGAAGCTAAATTTAATTTTTTTAATAGTACCCTAGGTTAGAAGATCTGGATGTGGAGGGGACGTGGTCCCATTATTCAATTTATCTTGTACGGATGTTGTTTGTTTATATACTTTAAACTTGTAGAAATATTATATTTTGATAATTTAGTATTTAAGTGTTTTTTTTTTTTATGTTGTTAAATAGGAGGACTTTTGAATGTTGTGGATTGTGTTTTGAATGATATTGAATGATGAAAATGATATGGAATTGAATTCATACATTTGGGATGATGTATGGACTGATGTTTGTTTGTGTATTAAATATTGATGTTTATGTGGTATCAGAGATCTCCGAGCTTCACTGATGATCTAAGTCACATAGACTAAGATATCAGGTGGTGAGAAACTGATGGGGGAGTTCATGCACACTGTGACATATGAGATGCACGACTTCGGTTATATTGAACTTACCCTAATCCTTTCTCTTGGATTCGCTGGTAATCTTTGGATCAAGTGTTAGTCTGTGGTAGGACTTACTTAATATGGATCTTCCGGAAGGCATCAATTGTTATTATGTTTGTTGAATATCCTAGATGTGTAGATCCATGTGAGATTTATGTGATTATTTTATATTGGGATTTGAAAAAGATTGAATAATTGAGAAATTGATCCATGTAATTTGGTTTTCTCTTTTGATTTAATTGTGTATATTATAAAATTTTATTTTCACTAGTTTATCCTTGTTTTTCTTGTTGTGTTGTGAACTGCGATGACTGTACTATGTACACGAGCAGATAATCATACAGGTGTCGGAGGTTCTGAAGGGCTTTAGGATGTTGTTTTGAACCTTATATTGTTAATATTTTGTATTTCTATAAGTCATAATCTTGTAATATAAATATTTTGAAAAACTCCAAGTCTGTAAAGAAATCGGTAGAACTTGTATTTTAATAGTTAGATGTATTTACTGAGGTGTTACACATATAGAAAAAAATGTAAATACATTTTTAAAAAATTAAAAATAGTAAACACACTTAATTAAAAAAACTCTAAATACATTTATACAAATAAAAAAAAAGTGATGAACTTACGTGAAGGGCACTAGAGAAGAATAAGAAGAAGAAGCAGTATGATCAACACAAGCAAAGAACCACCAGATGTTGTAACCACAACACCCAAGATCTAATATGAAAAAAAAAGCATAACAAAAAATATTATAACTTAACAAAATTGATTATGTATGTAATTATAGAAAACCAAAATTAATTCCAGCACTTTTGTCACATAATGAGAATCGATTCTCATTCTAGTTTTAAAAGTTACAAAATCGATTCTCTTAAACCAACCTGCACCATTTCAGAAAATTCAAAAATCAATTTTGCACCATTTCAAAAAATTCAAAAATCGATTATGCTCCATTTTGAAAAAAATTAAAAATCGATTCTGCTTGTTTAAAACAAACACCAGAATTATTGTGAATCCACCATGCACGAGTTCAATTCCCGTTGTTCGCCCATATCTATATATAGATAGATATTGTTGAGGTTTTCAAGTAGTAGTCTAAAATAAAGAAAAATTGTTACTTCTAATACTTAAAAGTAAGAAATATTCAAAATAAGAATTACTACAAAAGGTATCTTTTTGAGATAAAATAGATGAATTCATCTATTTCAAAAAAAATAATGTATGCATATCGTGGTTTCCTCTTATAATACATCAGGTTCTAATGAAACTATTTTAGTGAAATTTAACTATCTCACTCCCCGGACGTTTAGGTGAAAATTTTAAATGATTCTCAACGTACAAGAAAATTGATTCTAGTAAAAAAAATCAAGAGAGACTAATTGCATCAAGGGATTTTACCTTCTTTTATTGCTTTTCTTCAAGCACAACAAAATAAACAATTCTAAACCAGCTCTCACTTTCAGTCGTTATGGGCACAACAACTCTCACAATACAAACTTCCCTCTATCTGAGCACAGCAGCAACAGACACAACTCTCAAAAAATCTAATTTTACTTATACACTAACAAGTTCACAGGTCTAGAACTTTTTTTAAAAGGTGGTGAAGATTCTCTTCTGCACCACTACTACCAAGCACTCTGACCACTGTAAGCAAGAAACCCCATTCAAAATTGGTTCAAAATTGGCACCACTGTATTGAATGCATGCACAAGTGCCCACCAATATATTCACTATGTTTAATATATTCAAAATGGATGCAAGGGTATCAAAGTAAAATTGCATTGTGTCTATTATGCCTACATGTAATCAACACAAATCTTCTCATTTTTGTGAAGAGTAAAAAAACGTCTCACCCCGCTCCCCATCCATCCAACACCCTCATAAAAATTAAACCAAACATACACTCCACCTGCTCGCCTCTCTCCTCCCTTATGATACCCGAAAACAAACAAGTCATAAGTGTTGATATGATTATTAAAATAAAAAAGTATTTAAGAATAATTTTTCATAAAAATCAAAATTGTATATAATTACAATATGATAACATAAAATGTAATATATTATTTTCTACAAACTCTAATTCAAAATCCATTTTGATTATAACATCCTACATAATTATAAAACAATGCAAACTTAAAATGACATACAAATAAATGTTAATTAAAACTTTCAAAAAAGGTTACTACTTTTTCATAATAAAATTTGTTAATAACAAAGTATTTATAAATGAATAATTAAAATTTTCAAAAATTTGATTATAAAATTTAGATTTCTTATCTTTACTTTAAATTTTCTCCACCAAGACTTATTTAAAAAAAATATTACAATTTCAAATCGTAATATATTGAGTTTAAAACCGTACCTAATTAGTTTTTAAAATTTTCAATATCAATATTTTATATTCTAAATTTAATAAATTAATTTATAACAAAAAATTCCTTAAAATATTAATAATTTTTTAATTTTTAAAATAATATTTAATTTAGTTAATATAATAATTAATTTTTTTTTTTAATTTTTTTTTTAAATAATTTTCTTTTACAGTAAAGTTTGGATGACTTATCTTTACTTTAAATTTTCTCCACCAAGACTTATTTACAAAAAGAAATATTCCAACCCCACCTGGGCAGATAATATATATTTGGTCTCTGAGAATCAGTTTGATATTTTTATGACAATATACAAATTCAAATGTAGCAACAAAAATTGATCTACACTTGTTCTTGTAGAAAATTAAAAAAATAAAAGAGAGAAAAAGGAAAAGTAGTTGAAAGAAGAAGCCATGTTTAGCAAGAGGGAGTAAGAAATTGTAGTCATATGAAAAGGGAACATAAATTCCAAAATGAATTATAAATTATTTAATGATTAGATAATGTAGAACATGTGGGGTCGTTGACCAACACTATCTATAATTTATAGTAACAATTGTTATAAAGAAAATCAGTGGGCACTAACATGGTTTTGTAGGGACTCAAATTTCAAGTAAATGGCTTTTCATTAATGTGTTCATTCCTCACAAATCAAAATGACTTTTCTTACACTCAAAGCGTCATTCAAAAACCTAACTATTCATTCCTTTTTGGTATCACTTCCTCTTCATTCTTCAACTTAATCAACTCCTAATTTTATTATTTATAAAACCTACCTATAGTAAATAATAACCATCTTACAGATATTATATAATTATAAAATTTAATAAAAGTATTCATCTTTATTTATGTAACTATTTTTAATATATATAATTTGTTATTAATTTTACACTTACAATTTATTTTATTACTTTTATTATTTATAAAAATTAACTATAATAAATACTAATTATATTCAAATAATAATATTATACAATTATAACATGATAAAAATTAACAGAAAATATTTATTTTATAATTTTTTCTCTTAATAATTGTTATAATATTTATTTTTTATTATCAGAAAAAAATAGAAACTTAGACATCTATACACCTATATTTTCTCTAGTATATATAAGATATAAATATTCTTTTTCAAATATTATCAAGATTCTAATCACTTAACTAGTTTACTTGGCAACAAATAATATAGTAAGTTGTAATTAATGGATGAAAGAAAAATCATAAAAAATAGAATTATGTTTTTTGAAAACATAATGTAACATAAAAAAAATATAATTTAAAATCTAAAGGTAACAACGTGATAAGGTTTATTGATTTGTTATGCCTAACATAAATGAAGTAATGCAGCAGTGATAGTTACCAACCCAAAAGCTGCTACCTTTCATAGTCAAGTTAGCAATTTGTTCATACATAGCTTTCAACCATGTTTCCTCATCTTCTCTTTCAATATATATTTGATGAGTTTAGTTATTATATATTTACTAGTTTTACACTCTTATTTAATTTTGTATAATTGTTGATATATATTTTGAAATGGTTATTATAAAATTGATAAATTTATTATACATCTATATTTTTATTAGATAGTTATTAGAGAAAATAATGTAGATGAACAAAAGAGAAGAAGGAAGATAAATTATATGAAAATGAATATATCTTCTATTCTTCTATTGAAAACAAAACAAATGGTCTGAATATATACAAGCAGTACACACATCTTAAGTCTAACAATGAAAAATAAAGAGTCAATCAATAAATACTAGAATCAGAAAAGGACAAAATAAATATTATACACAACAACTAAGAATTAGAAAAAAGACAAAATTGATATTAGCTTCAATATAGAAGTATTGTATTCGTATCCTTTAATACCCCCGCATTCTGGGGAACAAATATTGATGAGACTCAACTTGAAATAAAACTCTTAGAAAGATTAAAGATTTAAGACTTTGGTATAAATGTCAGCCTATGGTGGAAATGAAGCAAATCGTTGAGACCCTTATTCAGTTTTTCTCAAACAACGTGACAATCTATTTCTATGTGTTTCATACACTCGTGAAACATTAGATTTGTTGCAATGTATCTTGCTAAGTCATTGTCAAAATATAAAAGAGATGACTTCTCAAAAGGAACTTTGAAATATTAAAAAATATAAGTTAGTCATTAGATTTCACATGTAACCGTGTTCACCATTATCCTATATTCAGCTTCACATGAACTCTTTGATATTGTTTCTTGCTTCTTTGATTTCCAAGATATGAGGGAATTTTCAAGATACACACTAAAAAAACAGTCACTGATTGTCATGAATCACTACAGGTGCCCCAATCATTATCACAAAAAGGCTTGAAATAAGGTTAGAAGAGAAAAATAAACCAAGACTTTGAGCTCTTTTAATATATTTGAGAATTTTAATCATTGCAGTATTGTGAGCAATTGTAGGCTTAGCAAGAAACTAAGAAATTTGTTGCACAAAAAAGGTTATGTCAGGTCGGGTATTAGTGAGATACATAAGTCTTTCAATCAATCTTTTGTAAACTTGAATATTTGTGAAAGGACTTCTAGCAGAAGACAGTTTTGAATGTCTGATTCAAGGCTTGTTTGATTCAATCAATCTCCTCTTTATCATTTCCTGTCAATATTATATCATCCACATACACCAATAATGTTGTAAGAGATCGTTCAAAAGAATTAATGAACAATGAATGATCATTCATAGATTAAGTATATCTTGCAGAAAGCAAAAAGGATGACAATTTAGAAAACTACTCTTTGTTAGCTGGCTTAAGGCCATATAAAGCCCTTTTCAATTTACAAACTTGTCCTGGTTGAATAGAAGTAAATCTAGAAGTAGCAACAATGTATACATCTTTCAACTCTCCATGTAAACAGACATTGTTTATGTCTAACTGTTTCAATTCCCAATTATAAAAAGAAGTTAGAGAAAGAAACAACCCTATGATAGTCATCTTTTCTACTAGAGAGAAAGTATTAAAGTAGTCAATGCCTTTTGTTTGTGTGTATCCATTTGCCACTAGCTTTGTTTTATACCTTTCAATTGATTCATTAGCCTTATATTTTATTTTGAATACTCATTTGCAACCTATGACAACTTTGTCCTTAGGCAGAAGAGTAGTCTCCCAAGTTTGATTTGACTCCAAAGAAGATATCTCACATTATATAGTTTTTCTCTAACAATCATGTTGCACAACTTCAAAATGAGTGTTTGCCTCAACATGTGAAGAAAGAGGCGTAACAAAATATGTGTAAGAATGTGATAAATTGTTATAAGATAAAAACATAAATCAAAGGATATTTAACTCTTGAAGATATATTGGAAACATTAAGATTACAATGATAATTCTTTAGATATTAAAGTGGTCTTTTTATCCTTGAACTCATTCGATTTGACTGATCTGATTCAGAATTTTGTCCTATGTCAAGATCTTCATCAAGGTTCATCAAGGTTTTAGTTTATAAGGGAACAATTATTATTATTGTTATTTTAAGCATTATCAAGGATATGACCAATAAATTTTGGGTAAATGAGATTGTATCATGAGAGATCTTACTACATTTTTTCAACTATACTATTTTGTTGTGGAGTATTAACACATAACATTTTATGTACTATTCATTTGTTGCAAAGAAATTAGTCATTAAAAATTCATTCTCAATATCACTTCTTATTATTTGTATTATTGTCTCAAATTGTGTTTGAACAAAAATAACAAAATTTTCCAAAATCTTAACAACTTCATATTTTTGTTCTAAAAGAAAAATTAATGAGTACCTCGAATAGTCATCAATTATGGTCAAGAAATATTTATGATCTTGAATTGATGGTATAAAGTATGTTCCCCATGAATCTACATGAGTCACATCAAAATATTTTTTTGATTTATATGTACTAATAGGAAAAGAAAGACTTTTTTTGCTTTGCGAATGACAAACATCACAAACAAAGATTTTGTTATATTTAACAAAAAGAAATTTATTCTTGAGAACATCTATACATTTGTTTGAAACATGGCCTAATCGAAAATGCCAAAGGATTTCAAGATCACTAGCACTAACATTAACAATATTGATGATATATGTAGATTTGGTGGGTTTGATTTTAAGTTTCTGGTAGGATGAGACCCTGTGTGTAAAACATATCTTGCATCTTAGTTGAACCAATCATCTTCAAGGAGTTATTGTCCTTAATGTGATAGCCATTAGAGTCAAAGGTAAGAACATAAGATAAATTATCAACCAATTTTTTTACTCAAAGAAGATTAAAAGTGAAGCAAGGAATATACACGACATTGTATATGACATGATTTTGATTGAGAAAAACACTTCCAAAATAACTGGCAATAACTTGATCATTTGGTAATTTGACACAAATAGGGTTAAATTGTTGATATGAAGTGAAATGAGTTAAGGATGAACAAATATGGTCAGTAACACCACTATCAAGAATCCAAAAATCGAAGGAAGAAATAAATTTATTACCAATGTGTGTTGTCGTGTTGGAAGGAATAACAAAGACTTTATTAAAAACATTGTCACTAGATTTAGATTGTTGTAAAAGAGTTAACAATGTTTGATACTGCTTAAGAGTAAAACCAATTTGTTAAGACTACACTTCTGACTTTGAACCTCAATGATTCTGCTCATCATTATTAGAATTTGTATTTTGAAAAACTTCATTAGCATGAATTTTATCATGGTTTTTATTTTTAAACTTGGAATGAGATGGAAAGTCATGCTTTCTATAGCATGTATCAATAGTATGCCATGTCTTTCCACAATGTCTGCAAATTTTAGAAATATGTTCTTTTCCATAACCAGAACCTCTTCCATAGGTTGTAACATTGTTTTTATATCCTCCTTTGTTAGCAGCAATCATTGCCTTAGATTGATCACAAAAAATTGTCTCTCTTGTTGTGTAATGAGAGAGCAAACTCTATTGAAGGATGACAAATGATCCATCAATAAGATTTGAGCTCTCACAGTCACATAATTATCATTTAGCCCCCTTAGAAATTTAACAATATGGTTTTGCGCTTTATACTTAGAAACATTCACAAAAGCATTGCAGGTGCATTTAGAAGCAGTTAGTAGGCAAAAAATATCAAGTTCATTCCAAAGAATTTTTAGCTGAGTGAAATAGTTTGTAATAATCAACTCACCTTGTTTGAAAGAAGAAATAATCTCCTGAACATCAGAAATACGAATCATGTCTCCTTGTGAGAACCTTTCCTTTAAATCATTTCATGTGTTAAAGGCATTGTCCATACAGATCATGCTTTGTGCGATGGATTGAGAAACAACTTTGAGCATCCATGAAACAACCAACATATTGGCTCTGTGGCATGTTGGAAACAATGAGTTGGTATGATTAAGAGCTTTTATGGTTCAATCAATGAATATCTTGTTCTTTTAAATGAGGCTCATTTGAAATGAATGAGACCAATGATGATAGTTTGGTCCGTCAAGAATAATAAGGACAATGAGAAATGAAGGATTGTACGATGATCTAACATGATAAGGTGAACAAAGATCTTGTGAAGGATCAACAATTTCACCCATGGGTAAATCTAGCAACTAAAGCTCTTGTCGGATCTTTGATACCATATTACAAAAAAAAAACAAAGATGAATGATGGCTTTTCTATGGCAAGTGCGTCGTATTGTCAGAAGTAATAATTTGTCTCTAAGGACGGATATCGAACCCACAAGGAATAATTGAATAATCAAGTAAAAGATTCACTAAATAGAAAATAGAATAATAAAGTTTGTTGGAGTTGTTAAGATTGTAATGATTAATAAGAAAACAAGTCAAAGAGTTTGTTGTTTCAATTGGAAAAATAGGGATTGAGGTTCATCTTTATCACTCTTTTGTATTTCGATTAGCATGACAATATTGTGTCCTTTGATTGATATTGATGCCCGTATAAAAATCATTTATATTGATTCATTGCATATAAAATTATTAAGATGCTACCTAAATATTGATTCCTCGCATATTTATAAAAACTTCTTATCATTAAGATAAGACGTTGATAGCAATTAACATTTCAAATCTATTCCTAGCATTCAAACATGTTAAGCATTATCATTTGGGTCAAAAACATATAAGTATTTTCCGGTCAAATCTAAATTTTGAGATCATGGTAAACCAAGCATTACAAACAAAATGACAATACCAATCATCAATCAAGAACAAAACATTATGTTTAGACATCACCTCAATACATAAGAATTTGAACAAATTACTCCTAATCCCAAAGGATAGAATTGGCCACACATGACGAATATTACACACAGGGAAAGCATGAAAAGAAGATCCAGGATGTCTCTCCTTTACGACTGCCTCCTCTAATGTTTCTCACACCTCATATTCTCCCAATTGGGTTACAAGTCACTCAATGGTGTTTTTCTCTCAATCTTGCACACTAGGGTTGTGCCTCAAGCCCCCTATTTAACCTAATTTTCATGGGCTTAAGTGGATTCTCGCTCAAGCAAGATTGAGCTCGTTTGAGCGAGCAAAACGTCGTCCAACCCAACTTCAATGGTGATATCTCGCTTAAGCGAGCTCCCCTAGTGGTAAGATGACTTTATGGCACGTTTGGGCAATTTTGGTGAGTGTTGGTGCATTCCAACTTTCTCTTTTTAGCTTTGGATATTTTCCTTTTGTCCAATTATCTCCATTCTCCCCTAGAATCTTAGAATCCTGAAATTAACACAAAATTTAGGAATAAATCATTCCTATTCAATTACAAATCGCAAAATATGTAAAATGATATAAATTCATAAATTAGGGTTATTTTATACTTATTTTAGAAATTAATACTCATAAGTGCATATATTTTAATATGAAATATTACTGAAATTTGGCACTTATCAAGTTTCTAACACCTCTTATTCTCCTAGTTGGATTACAATTCACTCAGTGTTGTTTTCCTCTCAATCATGTGTGTCTAGGGTGATGCCTCAAGCCTCCTATTTAACCTAATTGGCTTGGGCTAAGTGACTTCTCGCTTGGGCGTTATTGGGCTCACCTAGGCGAGTTGCACGAAAATGGGTCCAACGTCACTGAAGTGATCTCGCCTGGGCGAGATAGGGCATGCTTAGGCGAGATCCTCTAGGGCATCTGGCTTAGGCGAGTTTGAACGAGCTTTGGTGAGTTGGTGCATTCCAACTTTCCTTTTTTAGCTTTGTATATTCTACTTTTGCCCAATCATCCCCATTTTTCCCTAGAATTATGAAATTAACATAAATTTGGGAATAAATCATTCTTATTCAAATCTAAATCAAAAAATATGTAAAAATGTATAAATTCATAAATTATGAGTTATTTTATGTTTATTTTATCAATTAACATCCATAAGTGATTGTATTTTAGTATGAAATATTACTGAAATCTGACACTTATCAATGAACAAAAGAGAAAAAGGAAGACAAAGAATATGAGAAAGAATATTTCTTCTATTTTTCTATTGAAATCAAAGTAGGTGATCTGAATATATACTAATAATACATCCATTATAGGTCTAGCTAAAGAGAGAGTATGGAAAAGAAAGAGTCAATCAATAAAGACTAGAATCAAGAAAGACAAAATAAAGGTTATACACCTGTATAAAGAGAAACAACTAAAAATTAGAAAATATAAAAATTGATATTAGCTTCTTTCTTAAAGCCTTGTATCCATATCCTTTAATAATAACAATATGGTATATGTATTTATTTTCATATTTAATATGGGTATATAAATATGATTTTGACATTGCATTGCATTTGTTTATGATTTTAATCACTTTATTGTTTGTTGTCGATCAATTTTATTTCTTATAAAGTTCTTTTCTAAAATAAAATATTTTTTCGTTATTTACTCATAATGTGAAAAAATCAAATATCAAATAACAAGTTCATGTTTCTTAGGTAATTATATGCAAAAATTGCGCCTAAGGTGATAAATTGTCCTCTTTTGAGTTTAAACAAATCCATCATCTAACTTGCATATAGTATTAATGACTATTTTACGGTTAGTGTATCGTTTCAGAAGTAATAATTTGTCCCTAAGGATAGATATCGAACCCACAAGGAACATTTGAATTCTCAAGTATAAGATTCACTAAATAGAAAACAATATAATAGAGTTTGTTGGAAGTTTGTTGTATATGATTGCAAGAATGTAAATAAAGCAAAATAAAAAGTTGTTGATTCAATTAGAAAAATTGGGATTGGGGTTCATCCTTCTCACTCTTTTGTATTTTGAAAAGCATGATAATATTGTATATCTTTGATTCATATTAATGCTCATATAAAATTCATTTATATTGATTCCTTGCATATAAGATTATTAAGATAGTCTCCTAAATATTGATTCCTGCATATTTATAAAAACTCCTTATCGTTACGAGCAAATGTTGATAGTAATTAACATTTCAAATTTATTCCTAGCATTCAAATATGTTAAGCATTGCCATTTACGTCATATGCTTATAATATTTTTCAGTCAAATCTAAAGATCAAAATCATGAAAAAACAAACGTTAAGAATAAAATGACAATATCAATCATCAATCAAGAACATAATATTATATTTAAATATCAACTCAATACATAAGAGTTTGAACAGATTACTCTCAATCCCAAAGGGTATAATTAGTCACTCATGTTGGTCATTACAAGCATGAAAAGCAAGAAAAGAAGATCCATGAAGTTTCTCCTTGACAGCTACCTCCTCTAGAGTTTTCTATCACCTTCTATTCTCCCAATTGATGTCTAAGATTATTCATCACGTCTCATATTTAACCTAGTTGGGCTTGAACTAAGTGAATGCTCGTCTAAGTGTGATTGGGCTCGCATGGGCGAGATTGGGCTCGCTTGGGCGAGTTACTCTTGAGTGCTTCTAGCATAACGAGTTTGTGTGAGTTAAATCAAGTACCAAAACCCTATTAATTCTTTTGATATCAAACTTTGATTTCCTCTAACAAGAAGATGGGGGTTGAGTCTTTGTTTGGATTACATTACAATATAACTCTCTCACTAGTGCAATGTTGGTTGAAGTAGGAAATATCCATAATCTAGTCTATTTTTTTCATTTTAGTTCCTCTTGAAATTCAATCAATTCGTTTTCTTTAAGCTAAATTTTTCATTTTATAATTAATTTGATGAAAAATAATAAATGGGATACTTCATGAGTCTTGAAATTGTAATGAAATATTGGAAACTAGGTTGTGATGGTTGTCGAGGTGAGTTGAAGTAAGTTGTTGATTTTGTTTCTGAAGATGACTTGGATCTTAAGAAGGATGAAGATTGACTTTGATGCTTGATGGAGTTTCATGTTTAAGTGTTTAGTATATTTTATATTTCAATGAATGTATGTTTTTGTTGAAACTATGTGATGTGATGTTGTGGTGTGTTGTTATTTCATATTAAAAGTTGTAGTAAATTACAATTACTACGACAATGGCATACCATACATCCTAGTTATTATCTTTGAATGTTAACTTCCATAACATGGATTTTTATTAGTTCCTTTCCTCGAATAGAAAATAGTGACTCAAACCTTAACTCTTCTTTACATTAGAATTTTAGAAAACATTACTCCGTGAATATAATCCAATTAGAAAATTTCTCATAAAACATAAAACCTTCCAAAAAAATCTATTAAAAATAAATAGACTTAGATCTATCTGAGTGAAATTTCTTCTATCCTAGTCAACTAAGAGGGTTTCAGTGTAATTATATTAAAAAAAACTCAGAAAAAATCGTGATAATAGATAAAAAAAAATAACTATCCAGTTATTCTATGTATAGATTTTAAGAAACAATTAAATGATAATATAATATGTTTATTATATATATATATATATATATATATATATATATATATATTCCTATGTTACACATAAAGAGAAAATTAGTAAAATATAATAATAAAATGCTTGGTTTACACCCTTAAACACAAATAAATAGTATTGGGGAATATTGAGTACAACCAAGTTGGTTGGCTTGGAACAATGTTGTGTTTTTTATTTATTTTTCGTTAAAAAGTGTCGGCCCAAAAGATAGGACTTGTAGCCATTGGTTTCTTTCTACTTCCCCAAAGTTAATTATGAATTGGAAAGTTGAAAAAGAAAAAGTAGAATTTCTCAAACCGAATCATATCGGAATCAGGGCAATGATGAACACTCAGTACAATCACGTTAATTAATATGGAATCACTTTTGTGTGAAAAAAAAACCTGCGTATTTATTTAACTTAAAAGTGATATTCTCGTTATTAATTAATAGATTTCAATAATTATTGGAACATGAGAGACAAAAACATCTGGATATGGAATTGTACAAGAGTTACCACTATGATCACGAGTGCACTAGGTCATCTTTACCAAAAAAGAGTTACATAAATGCTCTTTTTCAACAATGTATATAGATTCAACGGAGATTATTTATTTATTTATTTCCACGATTATCGTAGACAAAATTCTTAAAATCATGAAAAAGACATTGATATAAAAATAAATAAATAAACCCTAGTGCCACGAATAGGCGTGACAAACGACGAGACATGTGACGCCACACATTTTTCAATTGAGATTAAAATAATTTTTGTAACAAGGCTCTTAATAAGGATATAATTTTAAATGAAGCATAAAAAACATATATAATTAAGAGAAGTCCCATTATCAATTATATCACGATTCTAATTTCCCACTATTTCAACGTAACACTGTGTAACAAAATGGTGCTTAATGAAGAAAATACGAAAGAACTGAGAGAGGCCCAAGAAGCCCAACAAAGCCCACGCCGTGAAGCCCATGTGAAGGCCCGTGAAAGTGGAGAATGGGGGACCAAAATTTAAAACGTCCGTTTTTATTATTTCCCGTGCCGATGCGCGCTCTGAACGGAAGGGCCACCATAGAAGTAGCCGTTACTATACCTCATACTATCTCTGGAACATTGCATTTCAGAGCGTTTTTTCTTTTTCCAACAGTAAATCTCAAGAGATTCCAGAGTTTGACTTCGGAACTTCAAACTACGTCGTTCACTATTTCCGCCGCCGAGTTCACCATTTCCGGCCACCGTGTACTCCTTCTTCACTTGCAGGTTCTTCTCCTCTTTTATTTCTCAAAGAATCATTTTCTTTTCTTGAGAAACATGCCTTGAATGTGCAGTGTAAAGATCAAGAAAAAGCTTTAGTAACATATCTTATGAAGCAGAAATGTCAAATCGCCCTTGTGAAGTTGTGGGAATATACTTTTGTTTTTTCGGATGTGTTCTTGTTACTCGATTCGGCGATATTAGAAGCTTCATAGCATACTAGGTTTTAGCTGAGTCTTCTCTCGTTCTTTGCATAGTAGCTTATTTTGAAATTTTAAATCAGATTTTTAATTTCTACTTCTACGAAACTTAAATATCCGGTTTTCTTTCTATTTCTATTACTGTTATTACTATCCTTCTCATCCAACACAGTGAGCTGCAAAGAGGCTAAACGATTTCGGAAGAATATGGCATAGTTATTATTTATAATGCTTTTTTGTCTCAGTTGTTTCTCTTAGAAATGAAGCGTTGTAAAATGCTCTTGCTGATGGATGATTGATCTGCAGAAATTAACGGCGGAGTACGATGACGGGAACGCCGGCGCCGGTGGCAACGCCGCTGTCTAAGATGCAGAGGATTCCGTCAGGCACCCCTGGTGGTCCCAAAGTTCGGGAGGAGAAAATCCGAGTCACGGTTCGGATGAGGCCACTCAGTAGAAAGGAACAAGCGATGTATGATCTTATTGCTTGGGACTGTTTGGATGAGCACACTCTCGTGTTCAAGAATCCAAACCAAGAGAGGCCTGCAACACCATACACCTTCGGTACCGGGTTAAACTTTTTTTTTTTCAAAAGGAATAGATGTTTGAATTTCTTTTCATTAACTGACATCTTCCTAAATGGGATTTAATGAACTTAAATTCTGTATAAAAAGTAATGAAAATAAATCTGGTTTACTCTAGTAAATTTAAACGACTCTCTAGCGCATTTATTGTTTTAATGTTTTTGGTCGATTGAACTTGTATTTGTTAAGTTTCTATTTCCTTTTATACAATATATTTATCTTATTTATTATGCGTTATGTCACAGATAAAGTTTTTGCACCTGCGTGCTCGACTCAGAGTGTTTATGAAGAAGGAGCTAAAGATGTTGCTTTATCAGCACTTTCTGGAATCAATGGTAATTTATTCTTAGCTAATGCTTATATTAGAACTTCTTTCTCTCTCTCTCTCTCTCTGCATACATATATATATATATATATATATATATATATATGTATGTATATATATATGTATGTATATATATACCAGATTAAGGGCTGTTTGCATCCGTTCAGCAATTTCCTCTATTCCCGCAGCCACAATTTTTGCGTATGGGCAGACTAGCAGCGGTAAGACATTCACGATGAGAGGCGTCACTGAAAGTGCTATTAAGGACATCTACGAGTACATTAAGAATGTGAGTTACTAGTTAACTGTTGATACCTACCAAACTATGTCAATAATCTTCCACGGAGTATAAGGTAGAGAGTAGAAAAAGATCAATCATGATTTGAATCCTTTTAGTCGAATTGCGGGATTTTAATGGTTACTGATTGTAATTATGAACGTTTTTTCCGTTTTGATTTCCGCAGACACCAGAAAGGGATTTTATCTTGAGAATCTCTGCCTTGGAAATCTATAATGAGACTGTCATAGACCTTCTAAAACGTGAATCTGGTCCTCTTCGACTCTTGGATGATCCTGAGGTATAGTTCAGATATAAATCCCCAGACTGAAATTTGTCAACGAGTGCTTTAGATTTTTGTTGATTTGTAGCAAATCCTGAGGTGTATTTTTTCTTTGGGTATAGAAAGGGACTATTGTGGAAAAGTTGAATGAAGAAGTAGCTAAGGATGGTCAGCATCTAAGGCATTTAATTGGCATCTGTGAAGGTAATTTAGAAATTCGGCGTGGTTTGTCTTGCGAGGTGAGACATATATAGGTTTCTCGAGACATATACAGTATCACCATGTTATTTGACTAATACTTTTCTATCTTACTATTGCCGATGTTCTCTTTGTATAGAATCCATGTATCAGAGTTGTAAAATATAGAAGTTGTGAGCATTTTACACTTAGGTTATCGGCATAGTACTATTGTTCATGTAAATGTTTTGTCTACAGCGCAAAGGCAAGTGGGGGAAACTGCTTTAAATGATAAAAGTTCAAGATCACATCAAATAATCAGGCTGGTAAGCTCAGTTGAGGAAAAAATATAAGTATTCATTCATCATTATCTTTTAAGATGATAATGCATGCTGATTTCAGTAATTCAGCTTGGTTAATTTTTTGATTTCTTTTATATGGTTACTTTATTTTTGCTTACTGCTCTGTAATCACTATTTTTGTATGAATATTTCAGACTGTAGAGAGCAGCCTTCGTGAAAGTTCAGGTCACGTAAAGTCTTACATAGCCAGTTTGGTATGTTTTGTCTTCATAGTTTGACATGATGATACTCTTGATAACAGGCTAGTCATACTGATGAGTGATTATTATAACCTCAGAATTTTGTGGATCTTGCTGGAAGTGAACGCGTCTCTCAAACAAATACATGTGGAGCAAGAATGAAGGAAGGGAGCCATATCAACAGAAGTTTGTTGACACTTGCATCAGTCATCAGGAAGCTAAGGTCCAGCAACCGTAGATTTTTTAAATATCCAAATGCATGTGGCTACTTTGCCATTGTTCTTCTACTAAAGAGTCATGATTACACGTAAAAGTTTTAGCAGCCAGGAGGATAATTAAGCTGCAGAGAAAGAAATCCTAAAAGACTTATTTGTTTGTTTCTTAAAGAAAAAAAACATTTTTTATAATTAAGAATGTGTTTAAGAGCTCCACAATAACTATTTAATTTTAAAAAAAAAACTCAAGACAAGATTTATGTTTTGAGTTTTTAGTTTATCCAAATGTCACGGCAAAATTGGTTTCTTGCGATATTAAAGTCACAGATTCGTCTTTGAAACAGTCGCCCCAGTTATAAGAAATAAGATTGCTTTCATCTAGAAACTGGGTTCCGTAACTATATCAGTAGTCCACTTTAGGAACCCAGTTTTTCTCGTAATCGTTTTTTCATTCAATGACTATAGATTGTTAACTGTGTAAATTGAAATTGGCATTAATAAAAACAGAAGTCTGATACACAAAGTCTGATTCAGCTTTTTGAAGTTTTCTTTGCTTTGCAGTGGCGGAAAACGTGGTCACATACCGTATCGAGACTCAAAATTGACTCGAATTTTGCAGTCTTCATTAGGAGGGAATGCTCGAACAGCTATTATATGTACCATAAGTCCTTCCTTAAGTCATGTGGAGCAAACAAGAAATACACTAACATTTGCTAACAGTGCAAAGGAAGTCATTAATACTGCCCGAGTGAATATGGTATGATTAAATGTCTAAATATGACTTGTTTGATTGGACAGAAGATTAGTATGAAAATATCTTTTACTCGTGTTCTTATATTATTACTACATAAAAATAAATTTCCTAAAAATTCGTTTCTAAACTGAAGCTTGCAGAAGTTTGACATCTTTCAATCTTATTGACAAGTGTAATTTTGAATGGTTGCTCTCGTAGGCTTCTGGTAGTTAGTTCATAGAGAGTATCCAACCACAAATGTACTAGCAGCAAAAGGGTATTTATTTGATAGAATTATTTTAAATTATTGAAAAAAATGTTATGTATGCACATTTTTCGTAAAAAGAACATTGTCTTTTATTTCTAGTGGCAATTCTAAAGGTCTTATTTTCTTATGCGCTCACTGCGTGATATTAAAAAAAATATTATTTCAAGTGGCCAACCCATCGATTAGATGCTTTCATTCTTTCCAAGAGAAAAGAAAGTATCATACTAAGACAAATGGTGATAATTTTTAACAGGTTGTTTCAGATAAGACACTAGTTAGACAATTGCAAAAGGAAATTGCCAGGCTTGAAGGGGAGTTACGAAGCCCTGACCTTTCTTCAAATTCATGTCTAAGGTCATTGCTAGTTGAAAAGGAGTTCAAAATTCAGCAGGTGCAAACTTCTCTATTTGGTCTAAACTTCTTTTGTTAATAAACATGTAGTCCATAATTTCTATATGTCTGTACATTTCAACACTTAAAGTATTCATATTCGGGATCCATTCAAAGCGTTTAGCTTTCCCATTCCATAACTGGTTTTCAGTTGGCTGCTTTTCTCGTTGCATGAACTTGTGAAAGACCAAGCTATTAAAAATTCTTAACAAAAAAGTGACTTTTCTTGAGTTTTTGTGCAAAAGAGAAACTCTTTTGGATGAATTGAATTGATAAACACGAATTTGCAGATGGAGAGGGATATGGAAAACCTGAGGCAACAGAGAGACCTTGTACAAGCTCAACTTGATCTGGAAAGAAGAGCGAATAAAGTTCCAAAGGTATTCTAATAGTCATATCACATTAGTGTAACCCTGATATATTTTCTGAAACAAATTATATAATTTTTCAGGGATCAAACGACTATGGACCCTCTAGTCAAGTTGCCAGATGTCTTTCTTTTCCTGAAGAGAAAGAATCAGCTAATGGTAAATGTACACCAAAAAGAAGAGAGGCAGTAGGCAGGCAGGCGATGCTGAAGAGTTTATTGGCTTCTCCTGATCCATCCTTACTGGTCGGTGAGATTCGAAAGCTTGAGAATAGGCAGCTGCAGCTCTGTGAGGATGCAAATCGAGCCCTTGAAGTTCTGCACAAGGACTTTGCAACTCACAAACTTGGGGATAAAGAAACTGCTGAAACCATGTCGAAAGTATTATCTGAAATAAAAGACTTGGTAGCTGCCAGCTCTACTCCAGAAGAAATTGTGGCTGCAGATAAGGCCGACCTAATGGAAAAGATCACTCAGTTGAAAAATCAAGGGAACACCATTGCATCTTTAGAAAGGAAATTGGAGAATGTTCAAAAATCTATAGACAAGCTTGTTTCTGCTTTTAGTTCAGAGGAGACTCCAGAGAACAAGACCCCGCTGAAAAGGAAGAAAATTCTTCCATTCTCCTTAAGCAACAGTCCCCACATGCAACATATAATACGTGCTCCTTGCTCGCCTCTCTCCGCTTCGCGTAAAACTATGGAACATGAAATTGAGAACATGGCACCGGAAAACAACATTGGCGTCACTGGCAGTGATACTTTTGCTAAGTTAAATAAAGATACTCCGCGAAAGCATGATGAAAGTTGTGATTCTATTTTATCACGGGAAGGAAGCCCGGCCACACGACAATCAAAATCAGTCAACGTAAAGAAGATTCAAAAAATGTTCAAGAATGCTGCGGAGGAGAACATTCGGAGCTTCCGAGTTTATGTTACCGAGTTAAAAGAACTAGTCGCAAAACTGCATTACCAGAAGCAACTTCTGGTTTGCCAGGTAAGATTAGTTTATTTCCATATACTCTATATTTGGACTTGAAAAAGAATACTCTAAATATTAATATTTGCGCTTAAATTTACAATAATTAAATCCTAAAAAATGTAATTCTAAAAAGAATATAAAATAAAAAAAAGGACTCTTTTATTATACAATAACATTTTGTTTTGTCACGCTTATATTAAATGTTTTTAAAAACTGTCTCATTCTTGCACTTGTCAGTACTTAAAACTTATATATGGATTTAAGTTTAATATAGTAATTCATTAATTATAATATCCTCTGATAGTTATAAACTTTATTTCATCCCTGCACGGATTTAGGTCTTGGAGCTTGAAGCAAACAAGTCATTGAATGTAGGACATGATGACACTCCTGATCGATCTCCATTACCATGGCATATACTGTTTGAACAACAGAGAAAGCAAATTATCATGTTATGGCATTTATGCCACATTTCTCTAGTGCATCGGACACAGTTTTTTCTTTTGTTAGGCGGGGATCCTTCTGATCAGATATATATGGAAGTTGAACTTAGAAGATTGACCTGGTTGGAACAGCATCTAGCAGAGCTTGGGAATGCTAGTCCTGCACTTCTAGGTGATGAGCCTGCAAGCTCTGTTTCTGCAAGGTAATCCATCCCCTAAATGAAAAAAGGTTCATTTATGTTGTCTTTTTTTATATCACGTGTATTCGCAGAAGGTTTATTTCAGAAGAAAAAAAAGTAGTAGTAGATGAAATTATTAGTGCATGGCCTATAGCTTTTGTTTGTATTATGATCAGAGAATGGTATTAATCTTTTGCTATTGCATTGTGATCATGAAATGCTGCAGCATCAGAGCTCTGAGGCAAGAAAGGGAATATCTAGCCAAGAAGGTGAACAAACTTACAGCAGAAGAGAGAGAAGTACTTTATACAAAATGGGAAGTTCCTCCAGTTGGAAAACAAAGGAGACTGCAACTTGTGAATAAATTGTGGACTGACCCTTATAACATGCAACATGTGCAAGAAAGTGCTGAAATTGTAGCAAAGCTCATTGATTTCAGTGTATCTGATGAAAACAGCCGGGAGATGATTGAACTAAACTTTTCAAGCCCTTTTAATAAGAAATCATGGGCTGGCTGGAACTTTATATCAAATCTTCTAAACTTTTAAACACTAATTGTTGTAATTGTACTTCATCTATAGTTAAGAGAAGTAGAGAACTAAATTAATAGTTTTATCCCTACATTTTACAAGTGTCTTTTAATTATTCTTTTACATAATAATTACTGGAACCATGTTAATGTCTTCAATTCTCAGAGTCTAACTTTTTCCTCAATAAGAAATTAAAAGTAATGAAAATTAAAACATAATGATAAGAGAGATTAAAGAAATTAAAACTTATAAATATATTTAAAAAAAACAAAAAGTGTAAATCAAATTAATATTAAGGGTAAAAGAACATACTAAATGAATTACTTTTACTTATCATCACACCAAAGATTAATTCATAACATCTGCTCATCTAAATTTTGTTTATAATAATTTAAGGAAAAATAAAAGTAAGAGTTTGAAAGAAAATTATTTTTGTTTCATTTTCTTTAATTCATGGGTTTAAAATTATTTTTTAAGAAAATTAAAATTTCAATTGTAGAAAATGCTTAATGAACCATCATGGAAAAAATTTCAATTCGCATAAACAGCATGGAAAAAAATACAATGAAACTTTTTCTATATCAGGAGATAAAGAGGATTCTTTTTTGTGTATACAACTTTTCACAATTTTATCCTTTTAACGAACTACTTTTTTAAATCATAATTATTCATAATAAAAAAAATACCAACACAATAAAAAAATTATATACAAAATAAAATACACGTGCATAAAATTCTCCTTATATGATTTTACATCATATATTAAAATTTATTTTTCAAAAACAAAATAAAATACTGTATATTTTAAATTTTTTAAAAATATATTTGTTAAACTTAATCCTTTTATTTTTGTTAAACTTAATCTCTTTCTTATATACTAGCAAAAACACATCTGAGCATGTGTATTGTATTTTTATTATATTCAAATACATATAATTTTATTATTTTTATAATATAAAAAGAGAATGCATTCCTTATATTTGATTTTTTTACAATTTTACATTTTTAAGTAACTATTTTTTAAATTTAAATAAGTATTCACAGTCAAAAAAATCACCTACACAATAAAAAATCACTTACATAATAAAAAAGTTATTTATTTTAACAATTATTTTTAATAATTTCGTAATATATTTTTATTTCAGCCATTATGTATTATATATTGTATTATTTTTCTATTTTTAATTAATTACTTATAAAAATAATCAAATTATATATATATATATATATATATATATGTGTAATTTTAATGTAATAAAAGATTGTAAATAAACACTGATGTATTTTTCCTAGTTTTTATTTATAATTAGGATTAGGATTCCTCTGTTTTTTTCCATTTAGGCTAAATAAAAGGAGAAGGGTTGAGTAGCAAGAAGAAGTAGGGTTTGCGTTACAGAGCTTTCGAGATGGGAAGAGAAAAAGAGACAACGAAGGTAGCATACACAGTGGAGCAGCTTGTGGCCTTCAATCGATACAATCCCGATATTCTTCCAGATCTTGAAAACTATGTCAACGACCAGGTTCCTTCTCCCTCTCTTTTCTCTATATCCAATTCGCTTCTTCTTCCGTTTTTTCCTAAATCCAAAACCTAGGTTTCCAACCACTCACGTCCATGCCAACGCCGAATAACAATTTATTTCTCTTACTAGGTTTCATCGCAAACATACAGCCTGGAGGCCAATCTCTGCCTTCTTCGCCTTTACCAGGTGTTTCACTTGTTTCCATCTCAATGGAACTGGTTAATTCATTAGTAATATGTTGCTATTTAGATTCTCATTATCGATTGCTGCAGTTTGAACCAGAGAAAATGAGTTCCCAGATTGTGGCCCGCATTTTGGTTAAGGTATGCTTATTCGTTTCCGTGTTGGCTGTGACTGTTGTTCTTAAACTGACTGCAAGAAATTGGTTGGATTGTGAATGTCGTCACGGGTTCAAATGTTTGTTAATCGATTTTATTTTTTTTTCTTTTTATCTTTGAACAGGCACTCATGGCAATGCCTGCTCCAGATTTTAGCCTCTGTCTCTTTTTAATTCCAGAACGTGTGGTATGATTCTCACAAATGCCGATTCTTTCCTTTCTAGTATTTTGTCTTGCTTTCATTAACAAATAAATAGATGTTTGAATAATTCAGTGACTATGGTTAATGATCAATCACCTGCATTTTATGAATTTTTCTCAGTTGAATGTAGAATGTTTTATGGGATTTGTTATGACAATGATTGAAGTGTGCTAAGTTGTTCGAGGTGATACAATACACATTCTAGGGAAGAAACATTAGAATATTGATTTTGCCAATTCCTTCTCAACAAAAATCATTCTTGGTCATGTGATAGCAATCATCTAGATTAGCCAAACACTTTCTCAATCATTCTTTTATTTTTGTTTCAAATTGCCAACTCTTTAGTTGTATGACTTCAACAACAGAAAAGAAAGCGGACAGGCTTTTTAATTAAAGCTATATGAACCCAAAATTCAATGCAAGTAGCTATTACAAAGTGGACGTCCACTTTGTAATAGTAGCTAATCCAAAAGTTATAGGAAAGTTTAGTTACAATCTATGAATGAACTAAATGAGAAAATGAGAATAGGAGGTTCGTTCAAGTTCTACTTCAACCTTAAATTTGTCTTGTTTTGGTTTTAAATACCAGTTTAGCATTCAGCCTAACCATATCATTATCAATGCATTTCCTTGTTTTTGCACAGTATGGCAGTTGATTTCTTTCTTTTGTTATTGTTTTATGAATCTTAGCAAATGGAGGAGCAGTTCAAGACTTTGATTGTTCTGTCTCATTATTTGGAGGTAACCATTGGCTTTATTTGTTGGAGCGCACTAATTAGGCATTTAAAATTAGAAATTAATATGTGCCTCTTCAGACAGGAAGGTTTCGGCAGTTCTGGGATGAAGCAGCGAAGAGTCGTCATATAGTTGAAGCTGTGCCAGGTTGTTATATATTTTTAATTTATGAAATGATAATTAGATATAATGACTAATGAACTTTGAATAATTTAACCAATAGATTTGAAATCTAAAAAATATGAAAGCCTTGTTGCCAACTTATTTCGTTATGCTCTATCTGTTTAATTGGATCTTGTCATTTGGAAGCCTCATTACCCCCTGCCATGAAATTGAGCATATATTACAGGACCAGCCATACATATTATGCAGTGTATATTTTTACTGAATGTTGTCATCTCTTCACCTTTTTTGAACTAATGCATTCTTTGTAATGTTCTGCCACTCTCTCTGTCTTGTATTGCTGATAATATGGCTTATCAGGAAACAACTGGATTTTCACCCAGGGTTCATTTGGTAGAGTAGAAAAATAGAGTAGACGTAAATAAAAAATTGAGTGAAACAGGTGAGAACTGAAATAAAAACTAAAGGTGTTTAGTTGAAGAGAAATAGTGTATAAATCAGAGATAGAGAGATGAATATGTGAGAAATAGAATGGAGAGTTGTGGTGGAATCCCATAACTTTTAATTCTATCAAACAAACCCAATTAAATCTGTCATCCTATTTCCAATCCTTCCCCTCCAACCATGCTCACCATTAAACTTAACGAGGGCTTAATGGTGTGGCATTAGCATTGATTAAGCTTAGGGGATTCTTTTTTCCCTCCATTAATTCTTACTTAGGGATCGGCTTAGTGGTGTGGCATTGACATTGATTGAGTTTAAGGGCTTCGTTTTTTCCCTTTAATTAATGCTTATATAGAAGCTTAATTTGAATTTGATTGCAGGGTTTGAGCAGGCAATCCAGAGACATGCAGCCCATGTCCTTTCCTTGACTTACCAAAACATTCCTAGAACTGTTCTTGCTGAGGTATTTTTATTGTTTTGTCCATTTCAAGCATTGTCTCATTACATACTGGAATATTGTTTCATCCCTAGCTAAGCTAGTATCCGTTAGCCCAAAATCCTTGCTTTTATTCCCTAACTGCTTGTTGAACTGGTGTTTAATGTGACTCATATTATAAGGATGCAACACTTTTGAAGTCAACTATGATCCTCTATTTATTCTTTGAATGTTAAATGGTTTTTCTGGGCATCTTGTTATTTGCATTTTTCTCACTGTTAGTCAGAAACAATTGAGTCAGACCATTTACTGGTATTGTGGATTCTTTTAGTAGCGGTTGGTTCTGTAAAATGTTGTTTTCTTGACTTACACTTACCTGTACGGGTCAGTCAGGAAGCCAGTTTCTAATATTACTTTGAAATATATGATCATTGATTGTGTTAAACTTTCATAGGCTATTAACATGGAAGGTTTATCCTTGGACAAATTCCTTGAGCACCAAGTAGCCAACAGTGGTTGGGTTATTGAGAAAAGCCAAGGCAGGGGTCAACTCATTGTCCTTCCTAGAAATGAATTTAATGACCCAGCTTTGAAGAAAAATGCTGCAGACAGTGTACCATTGGAGCACATCACCCGCATCTTCCCTATTCTTAGTTGATTTTTCTAGGGCTAGACTGCAAAATTTCTTCCCTGAAGGATATACGCGAGTATGAGACCAGTTGGTGCAACATGTTATTTACAATTTTCCTTGGATTCTTAAATTTTAGAATTAGTGGACAGCTATTGTAGTTTTATCGTCCTGTCTAAAATTAATTTGTTTTGCTATACTTTATTACTCATTTTGCATATTATCTGTTCTCTTCACTGCGTCTGCAGTTCCCTGGTTAGATCGGACTCATGAGATATTAATCTTTAAAATTTTCAATTGTGTTTTTGAACATTTTTTGCACTGGTAAAGGTATGTCTAACGTTATCGTATCAACCTTGTTCTTCAAAAAAAAAAATATATTAGGTTTTTATACTATTTTGTCTCTTAACTAAAAATTTTTGTTAAGTTTGTGGTTAATACACAATCATTGACATAATTTATTTAATCTCATTATTTTAATTATGTCATTAAGTAATAGGATGAAAAGAATAAGAATGAGTTTTTGGGAATTTATATTTTTTTTATTGGAGTAAAAATATGTTTGTTGTTTTGAACGTTTCACATTTTTTAATATGTAAAATAACCCATGTGAGTTGGGCTTCTTCTTTCTACACCCTCATAATTTCTTGTTGCACCCTTAAAATTTTGAAAGTGACATTTTACTTTCCTTTAAAGTCACTTCCAGATTACCCTTTCCAGAAATATTTTGAAACATGTTTTACGAAAATTTTAGAATAGGAGTTTTGAAATTTCTGGAGTGAGGATTCTAAAATTTCTAGCACGGGATTTTTATAACATATTTCAGAATAGGATTTTAAAAACGGGATTTCCAGAACAAAATTTCTGGAATGCATGGAATAAATTTTAGAACAAGTTATAATAATAACTGAAACAAGTTTTTATATGTTTCAGAATTGAGCTTTTTAAACGAGCTAATGTTGGTAGCAGTGGTGTGGTAGTAAGAGAGAATATTTGGCAATTGCTTCCGGCACCATATCACTGCACCCGATTCCAGCAAAAAAGACGAAACTGTTCTTAAACTGGATTTTTTTTCTGGAACGAAATTTTATATTACGGATTTTTTTATCTGGAATGGCTTTTTTATTTTTTTTCCGGATTCAATAATTTCTTTTTTGGATTTTTTTTTCAGAATGTATTATTTTTCAATTCTGGATTTTTTTTTGAAATAGAATTTTAATTCTTGTTTACGAATTTTTATTTCCAAAACTCAATAATCACTTCTGGATTTATTTTTCCAGAATATATTATTTTCAATTCCAGATTTTTATTTCCGGAATTAAGGGCATTTTTGGAAATTAAAAAAATATGTTGGGTGCAGGTTAAAAATGATTGGGTATAGAAAGCATTTGCCAGAATATTTTAGTCTTTTTTGTTAGTAATAGGGTGCAGTTAGCAATGATAGTGATGCATGCAGCTAGCAAAAGATTGCATATTGTCCCGTCCACTACTCTCTCACTGCACCCCACCACCACTTTTGCACCATCTTACAGAAGAAAAGGAGAAAGTTGCAGTTAGAAGAGCAAAAAATCTCGTTCCAATAAGCTCTTTCCACAACACATTTTCATAATGTGTTTCAGAAAGCTTATTCCAAAAATTTCATTTCAAAAAACATTCTAAAAAGTATTATATACGTTCTGAAAATCCTGTCTTTGAAAAACTTGTTCCGTAAATGTACTTTATGCATTCTAAAATTTCTATTTCAGAAATCTTATTCTAAAAATCTTATCGAGTTCTGAAGAGAATGTATTTCATACATTCGAGTGTGTTCCAGCAAAATTTTCAGAACAGATCATCCATAAGTAAGGTAGAATGGTTAATGTGGATGTAGAAAGTAAAAGCCTGACTAATTTCCTCTGCTCTAGATGTCCTTATGTCTTCTGAAAATAAATTCCATCAAATTTTTAACGGTATTTCTTTCTGCACCCCTATATTTTTCTTTCTACACCCCTATATTTTTCTTCCTGTACCCCTGTATTCTATCTAATATAGAATTATTCTTGGTAATTTTGAATGATTTTGGAATAAGATATTTTCAGAATAGAAATTCTGTAAACAAAATGTGTTTTCGAAATAGGAAATTGAGAAGGCAAAAAATCATTTTGAAATATTCTTTCTAAACACATTTTTTTTAATTTCTAGAATGATAAATCCAAAATTTATAAAATGTGTTTTGAAAATTATGTTCCGGAAATGTTCTGGAAAGAGTAATCCAAAAGCATTTTTAAAAGGGATAAAATGGTCTTTTCTGAGAATGATAGGGTGCAGGAAGTCATTTGTTTGGGTGCAGGGAGAAACAGCCAACTTTTAAAACTGGTTAGAAATATAATATACTCAAAGAATAACATAATGAATAGCAAATCATAATGTTTTCTGAAGGCCTATTAGACGAAATCATATGCAAGTTTCATCATTTTTTTGCCTACAAATGCTCTAGTGGTGAGACAAACCAATTGTCTAATGCCTTAAACATACTTAATTGTTAGTCAACATTCAAATTAAAGGTTTAAACCTGAGTCCTATAATGTCGTATTATCTTCAAACAATTCAATCCATTTTGTTTCAATAGAAAAAAAAATGATAAGCAAGTTGTACAAGCAACTGCACTTTTTCTTAAGCAACTTTCATTACCATATCAACACTAAAGTTGCTTAAAAGAACACTAAATATTTTGGAAACATCTTTTCCCAGATTTGCTCTTACTATCTTTTATCTAGAAACATACATTTTTATTGAAATAAAATAGTTACGGAGACTTCTATTTTATCCATTTCTCTCTATTTAACCTAATAAATATATAAATCATTTAAAAATTATTGCAAGGACTAAGAATATAATTGTGAGTGACTGAGCCATGCAGGCATGGCAACGTGGACAATGAAATCTCAGTTTAATGTATCATTGGACTCTCCATGACCACAGATGGGCAACAACCATCTACCATTGGAGCGATAATACTTAACAGTTGAACAATATTTTTCCTTTTTAACCTAATATGTGGAAGATTTTAAAATATATCAAACGGTAAAATTGGTGAACCACTTATTCAGCTTCTTCAATGTAGAATCCACCACCTTACAACAAGCAAAGTTTACTTAAAAAGAATCAATTATCTACAATTCTAAAAGTAAAGCTCCCACAAGCAGGGTAATAATATTTACAAAAAAGTGCACCTACTATAACTGCTCAAAGAAAATTGAAAATATTGAACTCCAAGAAGGCAACAACATAAAATAAAAGAAGACCGAAGAATTTTTACAAGCACTTGCTATGCACTATTTTTTTTTTCTACTATGCCTCGAGGGTTGGATTGAGATTTTGACAACAGAATTATGCTGCATGTCAATACCGAGAATGGCCCCAGGATTCTTCTTAGATTAGCACCCACACACACACACAGAAAGCCTACCCAAATGCCTGGTTCTGTTCTTTACCCGGTTCCTTCTCTCTAGTCTCTTCTAATCAGCATGTTTAGACCAAGCAAAAAAAATGTCAATTATATATTAGTGCAAGATATCATGTGCAAAGTTCAATGGCAAAGTGTCTGTCCATAAGTCACCCATTCTACAAAAGTATCTGGAAATTCCTCTGCTGTGTTGGATTGTGAATTAGCATACGATAACTCGGATTCAGTTTGCTCTCTTCCCTGAGAATATTACATAGAATTTAGTGTCTGAAATCAGAAATAAAAACCAAGTAATTTACGCAAATACACTTATTGGAAGTTTGGACTGACATAAAAACTCTAGCAGATAGTCCAAGAATAGCCCAAGAATACCCTTGGTAGTCCAAGAATAGCCTAAAGTGATTATCACTTTTTCTACCAAAACAATGAGGTCCAAACTCGTGCCAAAAAACTACATACTGCATGATGTGAATGAAAACTAGCATGTATAACTAGAGGATTCAATATATTAATTACATAGTGTTCACTGGTATTAAAGTACAATGAATCTATAGGAATGAGGAAATTGTGAATGTGATTGTTCAAAATCCGCCTTAATTGTTGTCACCCCTAGCTTACTAAGTTGCGACTTCTTTGGGAGCTGCCTTAATTGCACCCTTAAGGGTGATGTTTAATCTCACATTGACTAGAAATGACTTAAATAGAACTTATTAGGCTAAATTTTGTGGAGTTGAGTGAGATCTTCAGCTGAAATTCTAAGAATGATATCATGCTATATCAGAAGGGGTGTTACCTTTAGGCTAGAGGCTCCCCAATCACTTGTGGAGGCAGTTGTTTCTCCTACCATTATTCCATTGACAACATTTTCGGAAGAAACTCCAGCAATTGGAGAGTTAGTGATTGATAATCTGCATTCAATAAAAATTTTCTTTAAACTAAAAAATATCATTTTCGTGTAAAACAAATGTGTAACACACCAGAAACAAGAAGAGAAACTGACAAATTTTGTAGACCTTCAGAAAAAAGAACAGGGTATAACCGAGACAGTGATATTTACCAATTAATTGCATAGCAAATTTAGTTCCTATAAAAGGTGTTACCTCTCAAATGGCTCTTCTTCACATGAGTTTGCTGAAGAAGATAGCCAATCCAGATCAACAAAGTTGGAGCAGCTGAAGGAATCTCCATGATCAGAATAGTAAATATGATCACTTTCAACACAACGCTCTCTTTGCATATCTCCAAAGAGATGTCTTCGAGGCATTGTGGGAGTGTACCTATACAAACAAAATGAATTGTGTATTATTATACACATGCAGGCTCAAGTGGAGAAAATGAACAAGCAAATGGCAGAACACACTATCACGCAAGCAGGTAACACAAGTTCCAATTTGTATCAGCACAATATGAGCTCATTGAACATTTTAGATTACAAATTTACACACTGTAACAGGACATTTCTACATACAAATACAGCCCTTATTAAAGAAAGAAGAGGACAATCTCAAACAGAATAACTTTTTCACATCTAGAAAATATTTATTATATAAAATTTCTTAAACAGAAAGTCTTGTCATGCAAAGACATGAAAAATTCTAAATTAAGGCACCTAAGAGAGACAGTGTAAAATGGGATACTAATTATCTATTTCCTACTGTATAGCTTAAAACAGACTACAGTTAAGTTCATTTTAATACAGGACACAAACCTTGAAAATGAGATGTCACTCTCAGTAGTAGATATTTCAGGTGATGACTCGCAAAGATCCTTGCCTCCATCTTCTAATCGATCTGACAAGCATTGGCTTGGGAATTTTACGTGCCTGGCATTTGGGGCTGACATTGGTGTAGAACTTTCAGTAAGAATGTTCCCATCTGAGAAGGATCTTTTAATAAATGACCTAAAAAACCCATTTCACAGTTATCATATTAGCTATATAGACCAGCATTTTCAATGCACATGCTTCAAGTTATGATTATATTCACAGCAAGCCTAAATGATCATGAAATACCAACAAATTGATTACTAGGGCAGGCCTAACGTGCATATTAGTTGAGAGAAGCAGAAAGTAAATATGATTTCATCAATACTCTGTGCAACAGATGAATTTGGTTGGAGAATCAACGATTTCGTTACTCTCTAGCCTCACCACTTTTCTGCAACTAGTCTTCAATCCCTGTAGTCCTCTTCCTCTCAAATTCAAAATTTAGAACCTTAGTGCTTTCATCATTTATTTATAGTCGAGAGATTTGTTGCAAGGGAATTACTCTAATAAATTTATCTGTTTGGAGTAGCCTCCCTGTAGTTGGAGGAGTTTTCTGATGATACAGTTTGTTGAAGTGTTGCAAACCACGTGAATAATGTGTGACAAATCAATATTGTAATTTATCTATTCTGTTATTTTAGTTTTTTAGGTCTATCATCTTAGTCAATTTGAATATTTTAGATCCTTGTTTTAGTGATTCTGTTTTTAAATTATGATTGTTTAGGATTTGACAGATCAGTCTTCAGTGTTGTAATGGGTTTAGGGGATGACTCAGACTTTTTTAATAACAAATAATTATCTTTCATATCCCCTGGCCAATTATCGGAAAGATTGTCCCTCTCTATTAGCTATGTACCACATCTCGTCACCCTGTCCTCTCGCAATATTTTATTTATTTTTTGTTTCTTTGGTGCTTCACTCCCAATATCTCATGAATGTAACAATTTAAACCTTGTCCTTTTTAATCTGCATCAACTTTTATTTTAGATTGTCTTATCAAAGTGTCCACAAGAGTGTCATGTTTTATAAATTGATATGAAAATTGTGTAAGGGGAAAGTGGGCTATGGAAGCTCCTGAGAGAAAACCCCCAAAAGCAAGATCTTCCAGCAAGGACCAATTCATACAAGGTTAGGAAACACATGGCATTCTATTACAGAAATTACATTCAAATACCTTGCATCATCCTCTCCATGTCTTGCTGTATCATAGAGCTGATCTGAATCCAACTCCCATAGAGCAGGCTTACCCTGTTGTGGCTGAAAATGCCCCAGAAATCTGCACCCAGTATATAGAATGATCAACTTATGATTAGAAGAGGAGCTTAACTGAAAATTACGAAGACATCTTTACAAAGGTATGATACATCACAAAAGTGAAACCTTCCACTAAAAATATCACAAAAGCTGCAACAATGCCAGAGGACAGAAAGTCATGCAACATGCTTTTTCCCTGTTTTGTTCTTGCTTTTGCAATATCTGAGGAGGATTCCTAATCTATCTGTTATTCTTTTTCTCATTTAAAATAACTCTCTTGTCCAAAACAAAATCTCCCTATTAAATGAAGTGATTGAGACAGAACAGAAAAAACAAACAAACCAGATAGCAGACATGCTATAATCAAAACAATAGAAATAATATAACTTGTTGGCATGTAAAAATAATAAGAAAATGCATGACTGTAGCACATACACATTAATTGCATCCTGTTTCATAGCATCCATGTATGCATTGCTGTAATAGCGCTGAAGAGTCCTAAAAAACTCTTGAGACTGTGTTGCAGCTCTCCACTGACCCCTCCTCTCAGAGAAAATCTACACCAAAAAAAGTTATAGAAAACGACCATCAGAAAAGTATAAGAAAATGTTATACCAATGTATAGCGAAGATATAACTGGACAGAAAACCCTCTATGACCACTGTTACTCAGCCAATTTAACAGCTAAGTCAATAGAATAGCACATGCAAGAAATGAATAATCATCTAAGATTTACCAGCCCATCAGGTTGAAGTAGAACTTGAACGGACCTCCCATTCTCATTTTCTCATTCAGTTCATTCATAGATTGTAACTAAACTTTCCTATAACTTTTGGTTTAGCTACACTTGCATTGAATTTTGGGATCCTGATTGGGTTCATATAGCTTCAATTAAAAAGCTTGTTGCTTTCTTTTCTGTTGTTGAAGTCATACAACTAAAGAGTTGGCAATTTGAAACAAAAATCAAAAGAATTATTGAGAAAGTGTTTGGCTAATCTAGAGGATTGCTATAACATGTTCAAGAATATTTTTGTTGAGAAGGAATTGGCAAAATCAATATTCTAATGTTTCTTAGCTAAGTCAATAGAATAGCACAGGCAATAACTGAATAATCATCTAAAGATTTACCAGCCCATCAGGAACACATTCTGAATGAAGAAAAATCAACTCTAATTTCCTAAATTATCTTAGATAATTACTGATAATCATAATGCCATATTTGTCAATTTTCTCCATAAATGATGCTTGGAATCAATAAAGGAGCAATCCATTCTCACAGTACCAACAAAAAAGCTAAAAAAGCTACTTATAAAAAATAAAATTATAACAAGTGTAGGGATGTAAACTAGTTGAGCCGAGATCTTGAAGCTTGAGCTTGACTTGTAGAAAAAAATCCATGACTCAAGTTTGACTCATTTATCAAATTTTATTAAAAGTTTGAGGTTTGTCTTGTTAAAAAAAATTAAGTTTGAGTTTGGCTTGTTTAGCTCATTTATAACTTAATTAATTTACAAATGTTATGAAAAAATTCTTAAATTATTTTTCAACTTTATTAATATAGCATCTAAATTTTTTTAATACTAATCTACAAATAGAAAATATGTATAAACTTTTTTCTCATAAAAATGATTCATATATTAAAATAGAAGTTAGTGTTTTGCACAAATGTAATTCAATATTAGCTAATAGAATCTAAACTTTGAAACAAGTGTACTAACAACTCAATAAAAAATAAATATACATAATCGAGCTACTCATTAGCCCTTAATGTCAAGCCTTTAAAAGTTTTGGCTAAACTCAAATAATTAAGCATAATCCAAAGTTTGAGTTTCTTTGTTTAACTCTACAGACGTTTGCTACAAGTTGAAATAATTAATTAACAAGCTGAGCCCAACCAGTTCACCAAAAGTTTGATGGTTACCTTGGCATCACAAAGTTTAAACTCAATGATGATATTTATTAAAAACAAATCCTATTCAACCACGTAATTAAGAAAGAAAAACGATGGAGCAAAAATATCAGTTCCCAAGCAACATTAGAATATGCAAACTGAAGCAATTATGACAAGCAGCAGAGTGCAATCACCTTATTGTGCGCTGCCGAACCACCATACTGATGAGCAAGAGTATCACCCATCCGCTCATAAAAACCCATTAAATCATCAGCTACAGGATCATCAAGATCAATTTTTGGGTGGTCAATAACACCCACAGCATGGAGTTGGTGGCCAAGAGCAGCCAACCCATATGCATATTGTGCAACATTTGTGCGATCCAAACAGTCAATGCAGTTGGTTCTGAGCACCCCCTTCTGCAACTTGGGAGGTTTGGTAGAATGAGTTTCAATGACATCATTGTTTCCTTCACTTGGTTTCCTTTCTAAATTATTAGCATCCTCGTTGTCATCATTGACTAGTCTAGTAGGTGAATAGGTTGCCTTAACATTTCTGCACGCAAAACATAACATTGAGTAAACAAAAAAGCCTGTGGAGGAAATTTAGGTATTTCCTCTCCTCCATCGAGCATTAACTGATTTTATATGCTTGGTTTATTCTTTCCCGAAGTCTTATCGTTGTTCTTATTTAAAGATATCTTATTGGTGATTGAAGATTTGAATCAAAAGAAAAACTTACTCTGTAGTCGGCCAATTTAGAGATTCTTCGAGTCTCAATGTCGGTGCTGCTTGGCAATAGAAAAAGCCTGTTAACGTCAATGCATATGCAGCCACTTTACCGAGAAGCTGCAAGACATTTGTAGTTTTGCTGGAAGTGAAATATAAGGTAAATCAGAATAATCCCAAACACAGTAATTTGACAACAAGGATGAAAATATATAATAAAAAAACCAACCTCTGAAAATGTTTGTGCAGATCCCAATGAAGGAACCTAAGCCTGTTCTCCTCGGATAAATCTTTATTAATGAAATCTATAGCATTAGCAAACTCTGCCCGTAGTATGGACTCACGAGGCTTCTTCTCATGGGTCTGATCATTTATAAAAAATAAACTTATCACTCACTAATTCTTTTCACAAAAAAGATACATTCGAAGTTATAAGATTTGGTAAGGAGAAGAAAAGTTGGGAATACAAACTAAAAATAATACGATATTGAATTGCTACGTGTACCATGATGTCATACTAAATACCAACACATTAGTCCTGTTTATACAAATACTGGACTCCTCCTGATCCTAATTAAATAAGGGAACAACAACAAAGTCTTACCGTACTACATGAGGTAGCTAAAAGAAGGGAACAAAACTTTACAAATAACATTATTCATTGTAATCTATCATGCATCATTCTCTTCCTCTAAATGCAGATATTCTAACAAATCAACATAAGAGAGTACAGTCCATCAACAGAAATTCCACATCATCGTCAAAATATAAATATAAAACTAGTCAAGACATAGCCAATTACAGCATCAATCTGTGCCAACACAACCAAGATACAAGAAAAATTAATGTTCGGGGAGTTTAGATGATGACATGTAATAAATGAGGGGGATGGGGGGTGGGGGATTGAATTCATTTCCCAACAAAAAAAAAGAAAAAGAAGATTACCTTTATCAAATTCAAAATAATTATGGGATTCCCATATCTTTTGACGAGGTTTTCAAAGTGAAGTCTAGTGGCTTGATAATTTTGATCCCTCTTAGACACTGGAGAAAAATAGGAGACTAAATAAGCAAACATATGCATAACTCCGCATCAAAGAGAATATAAGAGAAAGATAAGTCTGCTAGTGTCACAATATTGGTGAAATGGGAAGACAACATACATATAATATCTGGTTTGATATTTAGTTTTGAAGTTTCCTGTGACCAGAAAAGGGGGATTGAACCACGGTTCTGGATGATAGAGCTTATTTGGATGGGAAAACCTTCTGGAACATCCTCAAAGACCATTTGTTCTGTCTCAACATCATTGGCTACTCTGCCTTTCTCATTAACACCTCGCCTCAAATACCTAGACATGATAATCATACAAGTGAAGCCATGAAATTGTACACATAATTATTGCAAATATATAACCATCCTTCCTAGCATATCATCTATTGTTCAAAATTCAAGATTTTATTGCTTGCACTCTGCTGCTTCTTTCTAAGTTATATTTTATTACCATGCCATAAAATCTCACATTTCACATTTTTACCAACGATCAAATTTGTGTTGCTAGCAAAAAATTAATATACTAAAAAAGATTTATTTTAGTCAGGTACCTCACTTTTCTTTTTAATGGCAAGTCACAATTGGGCTAGGCCATGGACTTGAGGGACAGTGTAGGGAGAACAAGTCTAACAGTGGTGGGTAACAAATAAATTGTCAATATAAAGAAAGCGGTGCAAAGTTCAAATTTCCTCAGGAAATTTCCAGTCACAATCAAGCATAATCCAACAGGAAGACCAACCCACTCTCCCACACTGCAATACTTGGACAGAGGCACCTTAATAATTTTAACATCTTTTACCCAAATGAAAAACTGAGACACAAACCACCATATAGCATGAAAGATAGATTATTCCATACAACATCCCCAATAGTACACTCATTTATTATTCAAACTAGACAAAGCGACAAGTTATAACAACTAAAAACTAATGAAAAAATGACCAGAGTATAACTGTATATGAATGAAATTCTCAGCACAAGAATATAATAATCAGGGGAGCCACTTAATAGACTGACTAGCTAAGTTTGCAGACAGTCAAATTATAGAACCAGATACCAATTGAACGCTACACAGCATATAATCACAAGGAAAAATGATTCAATGGATTAATGAGTCTGGAAATAAGATGTGATGAAATTAACAAACCTAGTGCCAGCATAATGACGTGATCGTCTTGCAATTAGTGTAAGTATGAACTCCCGTCCAGATATCATGAGTGTATCCTAATAGATGCCAGATATTAAAGATCAGGATGACAAAATAGCTTGCATTAAGCAGGAACCAGATACTTATAATCAATCAATGAATGCAGTATCCAATGTGTAACTTATCTTTACCTGTTTAAAAAAACCATAAACTAGTGCAACTGTCCAAATAGTATTTTGGAGGTGATTCCTAATTCCCCTTGTTAAGAACTCATTCCAAACAAACATGGTCTCATAAAGAACATGGCCTGTCTCATTCTCACAGATGTTCCTCTGTAGACTACGCATGATGTGATATGAGTAGCTGAAAAAAAAGTCCTTTGTAAGGTCGACCATGCATAAGAGCCTCTTGTACCTAAAAATTCAATGAAAAATATAATTAATAAAAGAACCTAATAAAGCATATACAACAACAAAACTTTGGCATAATGACAACAATCTATTTTCAAATTCAAAGATGGAACGAATAATAGGAACCAAAGCATTTCTAAATGACAATAAACAAAGTCTAGTCAAAATTAGGTTCTCCTCAAAAAATCAGTCTGATTCTTTAACATGCAACATTTATATTTGAGTCAAACAGAAGGGATGTAATCATGTAATTTTAACAATAGATTTTCCCACTAAATTTAAGTGCTAATAAATAAAGAAGAAGTCAAATCATTTAAAAATTGGGAATAGGGTAGAAAGTGAAAGACCATTACAAACCAAGTAATTTAAGCAAAACAACAGTATTTTTCTTGTTTTGCATAATTAAAGGAAACAGTTGAAAAATATCAGCATTTGAAATGAAAAGAAGCAGATAAATATTTATATAAATATATAATATGAAAATAGAAGCTTAGCATCAGTTGGGTCAAAAAAATGAGGTTTTTCATGATGAGTTTGACAGCATATGTATGACCACGGATTGCACCATTTGAGCTATAACATATAATATGCAAGACAGTAACCTGTTTTCATTTTTATCATTGATGTTAAGTCGAACTGACGAATATGGCAATGGAATCATCTCACTCTTCGAGACAGCATATACTGTATGACCACAGATTGCACCAATTTGCCTTCTTTTTGTGATAAGCACCATGTAGTAAGGTCCCAAAAATTTGATGAACCCTAAAACCAGAATAGTGTATGAAGATAATAACTAATAATTGGTCAACAGGCAGATAGACTAGACAATAGAATTTACATACCTACAATTCCGTAACAAGTTGTAACAAATTTAAGTCCACCTGTTGACTTGTTACCCTCATGTATCCGTCTCAAAAGATCAGAACATTCACTTTCTGTATATGTGGTGGAATCTTCACGTAAGTTTAGTTCAGAAGGATCTAGACGGTCAATCTTTAGTACTCTCCAGTATGTCCTGCTCTTGTCCCTTCCTATCATGTAAAAGTTCTGTGGTACAAAATAAATGCAGAAGTTAAATATTTTAAATATAAGAAAGACACGATAGACATTGCAACGCCAGCAACTCATCGAATTTTATAACTCAATTTTCTCAAATGGGATCTCCCAAGCTTAATATACACATTAGATTACACAGGGATGATAATTCATACATCCAAGCGTCTAAAGCATGATGTGAGGCAGGAGACAAGCCACTTTCAAATTTAAGGTAAATGACATGTCCCACTTGAAGGTAAAATAAAAGGAAACATGTAACATCCACACAGATGCTCAAATGCAAAGGCATAAATATTCCATCCCCGTCCATTTCACAAGTAAAATTGATACATATAAGAATATTAAAGTAGGAATAGAATTAGAACTTCACCAAAATATGGAATAAGACAATCAAGTAAGGATGTTCTTTCTGCTTGGCCAATCTAATTCTTATGTCACAAAACAATGAATGAAAGGAAGTTCTAAACAGACATAAATTGAAGTCTATCATCAAGCAAGAATCCAACACATTGGATGACTAGCCGGTCCAGTCTCTTCTAAAAACATTAAAATTTCAAAATAAACGCCGAGTAGCCAGCTTTGAGGCAATGATGCATAACTAGGTAATAAATGCGCTAAAACGTGTTACATATATACATACACACACAACGCTATATAAACAAGAAACAAGTGCATATATTATACTTTTGATCCATAGTGAAGATTAAAATTATGCACAAAGGCAGAATATTTTCTATTTACCACAACACAGAACAAACAAATCGCGTGACAAAATCAAAGAGATCCCCAAGTAGACAGGAAACTAAAACAACAGTTGCAAAACAGTGGAAAGAGGAAGAAGAGGGCATTACCGATCGAGTCTCATATAGCCTAAATTTCTGTATACAGACATTGGCAGGAGGAGGAAGGGTTTGGTCAGAGGCAGAAGGAGACTGACAAGGTTCATTCTCTGACGATGCCATGACTTTCTCTGTAACACTCAGATCCCCCGAGCCTCCGGCTCAGGGAAACCACCAAATGGCATGCAAAGAGCCACACAAATCACCAAAATTCAGAATCAGCACAATGCAAAAAGCCCACAACCAAAAAATCCAAATTCGTATCCTGAACTCTAGGCTGCTTCAGATACAGCATTATTTCCCAAAACAGATTCCAAATTATTGATCCCTCTCCATCCTTTCAGCTCCACCCACAACCACCATCACTGCCTTCACCTCTCTCTCTCCATCTCCCTCTCTGCCGTAAATCAACAACAACCCACTATTCCTCACTCCACCCTCAACACACCCAGATCGAAAAATCGCCACCCCACTAACAAAAATCGAAACTTCTTTCAACCGAATACGCGCTGGTGCAGTCGCGCAAAGGGAATCACAGCATGTGGGTATTTTGAAAACGGAATCTTTACACGAATGAGACACGATGAGAAGATCGAGCAGAGAAAAGTGGGGGAAAATTGAAGAGAAGGAAGAAGATTTGGGAGGTTCGAGAACAAAAAGGTTGGAACCACGGGTGCAGGAACAAGAGCTGCTAATTATTGATTGAATTTATTTTTTTATAAAAAATGTATATATAGTTTTAATTTTGATTTAAAAAGTTTGATTGATTTCTCTGGCGATGAAGATGAAAGGGAGAGGATGAATATGAAGGCTGAGATCCAAAGAACAAATCAAAACCACAACGACAAATTTAAATAAATAAATCCATATTTGATGTGTGAATTCTCCGTCCACACACTCAAAATTGGAAAATACCACTCTGTAAAATTATTACTCTTCATATTTATTCTTACAAAATAACCATGTGCATTGCAAAAATAATAAAAATTATTTTTATTATTATTTATTACTATTATTATTATTCAACTAGTGACGTAGATGTGAAACGTGGCATCTAAAATTAGTTGGTGATGGATACAGGTTGATCCAGAAGATGCAAGAGAAAATCAATTTTCAACTTTAATCATTCTGCAGGACGGCATTACAATAATCTTTCTCTTTTTCTACAAATTATTTTTCTATCAACACATATAATATAATTCATATCATTTTATACAATTTACCTTTATTATCATAATGTTTAAGGTAATTGTTTATAAGGTCGTCACTAGATTTAGTTTTGTTTTATTAAGATTTTTTCAAAATCAAACATAGAAATAGAGTTTAATTTCACGTCAAATTTTAATCAAACAAAATTTATACATTATAACTTAATTTAATTGTTACTGTAAATTTGTTAAAATAAATTTACATACAAAATTATTAAATATGCTGTAATATTAAATAAAGAGGTATATTATTTTTTGAATTTTTTTATTTACAAATAAATAACTTGATCTCGTAATTAAAAATAATAATATAAATTTGTTCATGTATTTTAACAAATATAATTATATTATAAAAACACTTTCTCTAATTAACTTTAAATCTATAATAAGTAACTAATTTGGTTTAGTAATTGATTTTTAATTTAAAATTTAAATTAAATCTTTTGATCGAAGAAACAAAATTATTTTTAAAGATTCAAATAAAATTCGATTTTGATTGATTAGATTTTTTTTATTGATTTCATTTTCAACCGTTGTGGCAATTGTAGCGCTAGCTATAACTGTTTTTTTGTTAAGTAACAAAATACACGCGTTTCCACTTGTTTTCATATTTTTTTATACACGGATAATTGTTATTGGTATTACTTCCCGAAATATAAAATCTGATTTACATTATTGTTAAGAGATATTTACATTATTCTTTAGATTTAGATTCTACATTATTATTATTATTATCTTAAAAAAAATCTCTTGTTTTCAATTAAGGTTTTTTTATTTTTTTTATTTTTCTTGATCACAGAAAATGTCTTAATACATTATGATTAATGGACTTTTCAATAATACATATCATCATTACAGATATAAAGATTAAATTGTGATAATTTATCATCGAATTGTCTGAGGTTTTTTTTATTTTTATGAGATAGTTTTTTTTTTGAAAAATTCTTTAAAACTCTTCTTTTAAAATTTAAAACTCTCATTAATTATTTCCTCTATTAAGAATAATGTGTCATAAACTGATTGAACTTAAAATATTTATAAGAAATATTGAATTTAAATATTGAAAGGGATTGCAAAATTACTTAACAAAAAATTATAAAAGACAGAATATTTTTATTATTGATAAATATTTTGTTATATTAAGACGATTCATTGTATTTTCCAAATGTTAGAAAAAGTTTCCTTTTTTAATATATTCTCATTTTTAATCAAATATTTTCTATATACACGTATGTAGTGTAAATGAAATTCTGAACAATATCCTTAGACAATTCATTTTGTTTATTAATTATAAATATTTTATTGGTCATAGAATTGTACCAAGGTGTGCTGGCGTAGGAAATCCATTTGAAGAATTATGACACTTGATGGTTAGAATTTGTGTTGTGTGTTATATTTAGTACAGATGAAAGTTTTAATATTAATTTTAAATATTTTAATATATTTAGTGTTGATGAAAAATAAATATTAATTAAAATTATAGCTATTCGATGAATAAGTAGTAAAAAAAATAAATTTGTATGACAAATGAGTTTATTTTTTATTGTTAAACCAAGTTTTGGCAATATTGAATGATTGAATTCATAGAGAGTTTAGGAATATTCTAATCGAGAAAGTCAAGTCATCTAGAACTTGTAATCACGTGGAATTAGGAAATTGTTTCGTAGAAATGTTGAATGTTGAGTATTATTGAGTTATGAATGAATACACATGGGTGAATTCACCAGAATATAAAACAAAACTGAGAAACAAAAGGGATGTGAAAATACATATAATATTGGAAAAGTAAGATAAAAGGCCTAATAAAGTGAAGTTAATTTGTTTCACACGTTTGAACATTAAAAAAAAAAATCAAGGAATTGACCTAATGGTTGATCATATTGCAATTGTGATTGATGAAATGAGGGTAATGAATTCGTTTTTTTGGTATTGTTTAGATTTTCTCAATGAAAAAAATTATATATTGATTTTGTATAAATATAAATATGGATAATATTTGTTTTTTTTTTAAATTGAATACAATAATGATAATGATTATTTAAATAATTTTTTTATTTTTGTTTTTTATTTTTTTCAATATTTATTATCGTCCTCATATATATATTTGACTTAAATTATTAAAGTAACTTTAATTTATTAGGTAACATAAATGTTTTTGTTAATTTATTTTTTAGTTTCGTAATTTATTTTTAGATTATTTATTTAATTATTTCTATTTTTTCTATAATTATTTGATTTTTTATTGTTATCTAATACCTTTTTGTTTATATAATTTTATACTTTTTCTTTATATTTAGATTAAAGAACAAAATGTATATCGTTTTAACATTAAAAATTTAATAATATGATGTTTTTTTAATAAAAAATTATGTAATTAATATTTAAAATATATATCTAGGTATGAGTGTGAGTAATCCATTTTATCATAAAAATTATATGAAACAATAAATTCATACTCATTAAATATAAAAAAAAATGAGATATAGATAATTTTTTATTTCAAATATATAAATAATTTTTTCACTTAAAAAGAATAAAAAAAAATCAAAGTCACTATCGTCCAATGCAAGCCCTGTATCACGAAATGGAGTTGAAAATACTAAGGTTGTAATTTTCTAAACTAATTTCCTATTCGAATTATTATTCTCTCAATTAAAATATATATATATATATATATATATATATATATATATATATATATATATATATATATATATATGTATGTTATGTGATAAAGTGAGTGTATATATAAAATATTATA
>Ga0123342_1000720_pt1 | contig 53924 bp, 31 predicted proteins | sample Turbeawhitnodule_FD_89960 | JGI IMG/M metagenome (GOLD analysis project Ga0123342, IMG submission 89960) | Root nodule microbial communities of legume samples collected from Mexico - Turtle bean Mexico white nodule | ecosystem: Host-associated > Plants > Roots > Nodule | place: Mexico: Nepantla...
ATGTTTACATAGGAAAAAGAAACATATGGGCTAAGCCCATTACATAAATATGAGATATCTAACAATATCTATAATATCTCATAATATCAAATAATATCTAATTATATCTAATAATATCTAACACAAATTCCAATACAGGACACTAGCCATGTCTTGGTCTTCATGTTGGAGTTGGTGTTTCATAGGTACATATTCTACTATTTGGACAGGTCCAAAAGTCTTTGCCTTTGATTTGGATCTATTGCATAAAAATAGACATTTCCCTAATTACTTGAAATAACTTTTAGTACAATTCTCTCCTATAGGTTGGTATGTATATTAGGATATCTCACATGGGCTAGGATATGGTGCAAAATAATAAGACATGGGGAATCATCCCCCCTGGTTAACTTTTGAGATTAAGTTTACTGCTGCAAATTTCCTAATCAAGTGTCCATCCTTGGGCCCAAGGAGCAAGGGTGTTATGATGTCTCACATTAACTAGACATCTGGCCAAATTGTTAGAATATGATGTCCATTTTTAATGTAGTTTCAAAACCCTATTCAGTCCTAATGTTGGATCACTTGCATATGTCTAGTCCTACAAATTTCATGTCCATTTGATGTTATAAGGCTTGGTTTGTTGTAATAGGCTTCCCCTAGCAGAATTAAAAATGGTAAAATGGTTTAATAGAAACAGAGGTAAGGTTTAGACAGAGACAGAAGAACAGTAAGAAATTTCAGGAAGAGGATAAGTGAATTCTCACTGGAACAGTAGAATCTTATTCTCTCTTAAGGGTATATTGGCTGATTAACCGTTTTTTTTTTCTTAAGCAAATATGACTTTGTTATTGGCCTTGTTTCTGGAGATTCCCTGGCACAGATGTTGATAACTTGAGCAGCTTTGTTCCAATGAAATTCTCTTTTTTCTTTGTTGTTTTTTGTTTTGTATATTTCTGAGGTGGATGGATTCCTTATCTTACCCTCTGTTTGTAACTTTTTGTCTTCATCTTATTAAAGTCTTCTTTTAGAATAAAATTGTTATTCTTGAGCACCATATCTCTCAGTTAAAATTAGAGACTGAGGCTGTTAGCTGTTTCAATTGAGGATTTTCCTGGGTTATTTTTCCAGTTTCCTTTATTTGCATTATGTTTTATAATATGCATCAAGTGTCTTTTAGTTTCATATGGGACTGCCATCTTTTTAATAGAAATGAGAGTACTAAGGCATCACTATTGTTTGCCATTAGTGTAGGTTGTTGCGGCTGTTGGTTTTATGGACAAAAGGCTAGATATTCCAAGGCATGTGAATACTGAAGTGGCTGACTTGATTGAGCTCTCTTGGGCCACGTAAGTAGATTAAATAAATAATTTTGATTTCTTCTTTTTATATACATGAAAACATTGGTTCATGGATGGTTGTTTCTCCTATGATCAGGGTAATAGCTCAGGCTAAACAAAGTACTTATGAAGTAATTACAAACTACCCATCAACAATGGCCGTGCTAGTTGTAGATTTTACTGAAATAATGTGTCTAATCCATATACTATTGATTTATGATAAAGGAATAAATGATGTAATAAAGGGTACATGGAAAGTGAATCAATAAAGAACCCCTAACTTATAGTTTTACACGTTTCTGTATTTACAATCTTATCATATATTTACGAACCCCCTCAAGCTAGAGGTGACATTTTAAAGCAAGGTATAGCCACTGTCAACTGGTCTAAAATATGGGCTTCCAAAGATGAAGGTGGCCTTAAGGTTACAAATCTCCATACTGAGAATAATGCTTACCTCCTGAAACTTGCCTGGAATTTTTCTTAAAGCAAAGAACCTTGGACTCTTCTGCTAGATTTCTATTCTGGATACCAGAAGATTCTTATATATCGCTCTTTTATTTGGTCTGGGATTAAGGATGCATTAGTTTGCTGCCTAGGAACTCTATTTTTAGGGGAATAGTGTAGGCTTGAGTTGTCAAGTGTTTGGGACATGCGTTGTCCTTGAAATCACAGTTGGGCAACAATATCTCAAGTGTATGTAGTTTGTTGTCCCTGTCAATTTTTTGCAAAGAATCAATGAGATGTTGGTAAGAGTTGACAAAATGTGAGAAAGAGCTGACAAAGGTCATGACAGAAAAATTGAAAAAAAGTTGGATTGGAGGGAATGGGTTGCTGAAGTCACAAGAATGCAGTGGAGGTGTTGACAGGTGGATCTAGTCGGAAGAGTCTCACACTGGTCTTGGTATAGGCACACAAGCTGGAGAAAGGCAGTATGTGGAGGCATGTCTGGCTGTGCGGTGGTCACTAAAGGAGGGTGGTCTAGATCCAGGGGTTGCACTAGAGAAAGGTGGTGGTGGCAACTGAGGTTGCAGCATTGTGGGTACTGTTCACTCTAAAAAAGAAGGTTGGAGTGGAAGGCTTGTGTCAGTAACCTAAAGCACTGATAACATATAGGTTTTACTGAAATAATGTCTCTAATCCAGACACTATTTATCCTTATTTTTAATCTAGGAGTAAATAATGAAATTAATGACGAGGAAAGTGAATAAAAAAAGGATCCCTACTTTCTAGCTTTACATGTTTCTATATTTACAGTAATCTACTCATATCTTTAACAGTAGGATTTGAACTCAAACCAGTAATTAACTTGATTTGTACTTACTACTTGTACCAACCAACGTTGGTCAATTAGTTTTAATTTTTTGTTCAACAGATTCTGACACTTTTCCTGTTACCTTGTCTTTAGTGTTGAATCTGAAATATATAGTATGAGATTCTCCTTCACAATCATTCTATTTACTATCTGTTGGTGATGTAGGGAACCCTGGAGACGGCCTTCTTTCTCCTATATTATGAAATGTTTACAGCAAATAATTGCTGATGCTAGAGGGTGAACAAGTTCCACTCCTCATACTGATAATTATCATCTTAAATACTGACGAAAAACTGCAATATTGAACAAGAAAATAAATGGCATTGCAATTTATTCAGGTCAGGTGCTTCCTAATTCGAATAATATATTTGCTGCAATTTGTTATTTTTTTATGTTCAGTATAATACATGTCCAATCTCAAATTCAAAATCATTTATGAACATATTTTGCACTAAATATGCAAATGGATTGAATCCTTTGTGATTTTTCTGGACTCAAATTTTTAAATGCTTCCCTGTGGTTTTGACTTATTTATTTACGAGAAACTAGGGTAACACTAAAGCAAGCTTAGAGGGAGTCAATAATGACATCTAGTTGATACTTTATTACTAATGGTCCTCTACTAGTTCCTTTTGTGTCAAACTAAAAGGACTTGAGCACATGGGGGTAGTCTGACCCAAAAGATTAGTTTATTAAGTGAGAATGACTAAAGCTTAAGTTCTACATTAAGTAGTTTATTCTATACTTGATATGAGACTTAACATTGTCTCTTCTTTTAACGACGATCATCCCTAGCAGTTCCTGTTTTTACTTTATCAACACTGAATTCCTGATAGTCTTTTTTTCTAACTACTTCACTTATCTATCTGTATTTGGTTTACACTTTAATCTAGTCTTAGGTAGGCTATTCCGTAGTTTGAATCCTTATGAAAGCACTAATTGAGACTTTAGCACACAAGAGCCTTGTCCAAAATATTAGTCCGTTATATGAGATAATCTTATCACGTGTGATAATTTATTCTACTCGATATCAGACATGATAAAACGGCAATTAAACAATAGTAACAATAACCTTCAATTTTCAAAATGAAATGAAAAACAGTCTATTAATCTCACTTTAGGATGAAAGGAGATTCCCACATATCGAATCAGAAAAGGAAATATCAGGAAATACTCCAGGAACCCACAAATCCTATCCAAGCCTACAACCAAATTCCTAATTGACCCATCTCCTCCCCCATAACCACCCCACCAACACACACATGCACCATTTCCCTCCTAGTAACCTTCAACTCCTTAAGGGGCGTTTGGTATAAAGGGAAATTTTAGTTTTCCTAAAATCTGTAGCTGGAAATATTATTTGCCCATGTTTGGTTTGTTTTAAAATTCCCAGGAAGGTTTGCTAGTTAAGCTTCCCGTGAAATTGTTCTCTTAAGAGAGGTGAGAATCTAACTTTTGTAAGTTGAATACTTCAATAACAATAGTGAATATATTAAATCATTTAACATGAAATATAAAATTTATAATATAAATATCACTCTTTAATTCCAAAAAGAGTTATATAAACATATTTAGGAATATTTTTTACAAACCAAACAGATTTTAGTCATTCTTAGGATTCAATGATTCTCGGGTATGAAATACTTTGCCTTGTACCAAGCGTTCCCTTAGTATCACGGTTCACCTGTTGAACCCTTAGTATTTCCTTGTTATTGGGCTCAGCGGTCTCATCAGAACTACTGATACAAACATGTTTGCCGTGATTAGATATTTAAGAAATTCTCACAGTTGGGGCAATGACACTGCAGAAATATCTGAAGATTTTCTGTTAGAAATGTTGTGAGTAGGGAAATGAGTTGTGTGTATAATTATGGTAATTGCTGCAATAGTTTTTATGCACTGTAATTATAAATAAGAGGCTCTTCTGTGTAATTGAGCCATGAATTTCACAAGTTTCTTGCTTGTACTCTTGCTCAAAACAGCTTAAATGAGAGGTAACCCCAATCTTGAATACTCAAACTACCCCTACACTGCTTTAGTTATGCTAAAATATATACCTGAAATGCGCTTATGGTATATCAGATTGATGATTTGTGTGTATGTTTGGTTTGACAGGACCTTGCTGAAGAATTAAATATACCATTTTAAAGTAACCTGTCATTTTTTGTTGTATATGATGTTTATATAAGAATACTCAGATTGTCATCTATACTACTATTTGCTTCGGGTGCATCTATAATAATAGTATGACACTGGGACTCTAATTTATACATACAAGTAATTATTTTTATCTTTTAAAAACATAATGATGTGTTCTTTTCCCATCGTTGTTATTAGACCGGGAAGCATATTTGTACATAAGAGCCCACTCAGAGCAACACTGCACTTTCCCCAAACCATGTATGTACATATCATCATCATCATCATGGCTCTTTCTTCCTCCTCTCCCATTGTTTATTCATGCACTTCCATGGGGTATAGGAAAAATTTAAATTGCTCATGGATCAAATTTTCAAATTTTACAATTTGGAAAAGTATTATAGATTTTGTAGTGTGGAAATATATTCCGGATAACGCAATCTGTAATTCATTTTTTGATCCAAAAATGTTTGAAAATGCATTTTGATAAACACATTCTTGTAATAACCATTTGAGATATTCTTCAGGACAATTACGGCAGAAACATCTAACACCAAAGTGAGTCATAATATATATATATATATATATATATATATTAATATTATGACTTAATATCTTTTTATTTTCCTTTATTTTTAAACCCTTCTCTCCAAATATATCATTTGTGTGAAAAACACTATTTTGTTAGTGAAACAAAACTTTCATACATTATAAGTAATTTATACAAGAATATTAACTTCACATATGAGTTTGATTGATGTATGAAAATGAGGGAGTAAGAAAGAAAAAAAGAAAAGAAGGAAGAGGAAGATAGGTGAAAAGTAAAGGGAGATAAGTAAAATGTTTAAGAGTGATTTGATTAATATGGTAGAATTTTTTTTAATTGATTTCTTAATTAAATCACTACATCACACTTGTCTTAAAAAAATTGATTTAATATTGAGAAAAATGGTTATACCTATTATCTGCATTGGGTTAAATCATTACTCTCCTTAAAATAAATGTTAGATAATAAAAAAGGTAATTATAAATTAAAAACTAGAATTTAAAAAAAATATTTAATAGAATCTAAAATAAAATTTTACTCATTTTATAAGAACTTAAAATAATAATATAATTTTAGAAAAATAAAAAAAAAAAATTCTACAAACAATAATCAATATTTGTTACTTTTATCAATTATATATATATATATATATATATTAGTTTAACTTACATAAAAGTTACCTTTTTATATAAAAATATTAACAATTAAATATTTATTTAGTAAAAGTTAGACAAAAATTACTAATCAAATTTTGTGATGGAACTTATTACAAGATTCAAATTAACACCGCTAAATTAACAATATTACTAAAAAATTGTTAAATAAAAATTATTTTTAAAAAACAAAATAATTAATTATTATATTAATTAAATTATAAACTATTTATAAATTAAAAAATTATTTATATCTAAATTTATTTATATTATTTGTATAAATTTATAACATAATTTTTAAATCGATATTTAATTGTTAATTATAAAAGTTTTAGTTACTAATTATTTATATTTTAAAATAATCTTTATTAGTCTTTTAAAGATTAATTTAAAATCTAAAATATTATTAACTAAAACTTTGATAATAAATTAAATATCAATTTTAAAATTATTTTATAATACTTTATTAATAATAAAAATTACGTCAAATACTAATAATTTTTTAATCTTTAAATTAATTATTTTTTATTTAAATTTAATTATTATTGAATATTTTTTTGTAATGTATAGATTAATGATTATTATTATTAATTATTATTATGTGAGATAGAAAATTAATTTAAGACAAGTGCAATTTTAAAATGACGTATAATCCCATGTACACCACAGAAGTGGCTTAGCATATCTTATTTCAATTTTCATTTTGATTTTCTCCATTTTTGTTCCTTCCTTGTGTTTTCATCTTCCCAAAATCCCAACACAGTGATGAAGAATGCGTTGGTAGGGTTGAAACCCTCACTTCCTCTTTCTCACTCTTTTCCCTTCTCTTCTTCCCTTTCCCTCACACCCTTCTCTTTCTCTCTCTCCTCAAAACCTCACCCACTTCTCTCTTTCGCTACCAACAACAACAACAAAGATTTGAGGGAACAGGGAAACACACAGCAACCGCAACCAGAACCACCCAATGCTTCCAAGGAACAGCAAGAGAAGGTCAATGATTCGAGCAATCAAAGACTACCCATTTTGGGTTTCAATTGGAGGAACCTTTTGGACCCTGACCCTGACAACATCCTTGCCCTTGGCCTCACGGGCATTCTCACATGGGCAAGTGTGCAGGTCCTCTGGCAGCTCTTGTTCATCTCTTTGGCCATTCTTGTTGCTGCCCTCAAGTACTCTTTCATCGCTGCTCTTCTCGTCTTCATTCTCATTGCCCTTCTTTGAAAAATTTACCTTCTTTTTTGCTTTCTACGATTCTATTAGATATTTATTTTTAAAAAAAAGTAGGTGGAATGTGGTTGAATGATGATGTAAAAAGCTGTTAGTAAAAGTCAACAAATTTATCATTGTTGCTCTTCTTGTTTTCATTCACGTTGCCCTTCGTTGAATTGCTTTTAGTTCTTCTTCATCGCGTTGTGATGAACCAAAGTTTTCATCTTGGCTCATGTCCATATTTCGTGTCTGTGAAAATGGATTGTATGTTCCTTTTGGTTTGTTTACCGGCTATGGTGTTTGATAGGGTGGTGTTCGTGTATAATATGATGGAGAATTTGTCTATGGTAAGCACCCAAGCATTTGAGGAACTCAATTACCATGAAAGCTACTTAGTCATCATCAAGTGAAACACTTTTACTTGGAGATGCATCTAATCATAATATTTCAATTCGTTACAAACTTCACTTTATAAACTTATCTAATGATTTTGATGAATTAGATTTAATATTCAATATTAATATTTCTCCCTTCTTTCACCATTGAATATGCTACTTTGACTTTTCCACTTCTTGTTTTTTCTCCCCTTATCGAATCTGCTCCACTTCCATGACACCTATCATCAGCAACCACAACCATCTCTCACTGTTTCACCTGTGATTCTCAAGCATTATCTCGTGCTCCAAATGCCCTTCCACCAACTTCACTTGCATAAAAACTTGTGGCCTTAAGTATGGGGACACCACTTTCCTTGTGGCCAAAATCACTTGTGTTAATTTACTAGTTCTGACACAAGCCCTGTCTACATCTTTCATTGCTCTTTGTATGAGCTGAAGCAGTTTCACTGTGCTTTGTTTGGCTGTTTCAGCTTAGCCTTGCTTTGAGATTAATCATTTTATCCTCTCCCTCCATTCTCCATCTGGCCTATGCATTTATCTTGTTGTTTATGCTAATGACATTGTCATTGCTGGAGATGACTCCTGCGGTATCCACCACTAGCTCAAAAGAATTGGGCCTCTAAAATATTCCTGCGGTATCCACCATTGAGGTCGCTCAATCTTGCTCCACCACTGCCATTTCTAAGTAATATATGAATATTTGTGAGCCTACATTCTTGAATCGGTATCCTTTTCCTTAAATTTCTTACTGTTCTCTCTCTAAACGTTATCTCTGTTTCTATTAAACCCTTTTACCATTACTTAATTTTTAAAATGTTTCTCTGTTTTAATTCTGGTAAGGGAAAGCTATTACAACAAACCAATCCTTATAACATCAAAAACCAGTCCTAATCGTCATAGTCTTGCAATTTTCCGAATCTTACAATTTGGTCAGATTTCTAATTAATGTGAGACTTCATAACAGGCTTGCTCCTTGTGCCCAATGATGGACACTTGAGTGAAAAATTTGCAGGAGTAAACATCTACGGATGATCCAAGATTAGGACTACACATTAATATCATATAAGAAATAGACTGAGCTGAACATAATCTCAAAAGTTAGCTTGGGGGGATGATTACCCATGTCTCAGATTATTTTGTACCATATCCTAATATATGCCAAATTATAGGAGAGAATTTTAATTAAAGTTATTTCAAGTTATTAGGAACATGTGTACTTTTGTAGAATAGAGCTAAATCAAAGGCAACGAATTGTGGACCAGTCCAAATAGTATAATCTGTCCCTATGAAAACACCAACTCCAACATGGACACCAGGACACGGCTAGTGTCCTAAATAGGACATACTATGTGTGTGTTTGAGGATAGATCAAGCTGCTCAAAGCGTATTCTTTTATTACTCTAGAAATTGGCTAATTAAAAGTTCAGTAAACCCGTGAAGAATTTAAATGTCTCCATTGTTGTTGCAGGGTCACTAGTCACAATAAATCTTTTAGCTTGACAGTTCACCTCTTATGACTTCGGGTGCCATCAATTCTGTCTGTCATGTGCATAAAGGATAAAGGGAAAACTATAATGTCATATCATCAAAGAACTATTGTAAAAATTTAACAAAATCTGACACATGAATGCTTCAGTTAATAAAAAGAACTTACTGTCCGGGCTGGGGTTTTAGATGAAAGAAATGTGTTTGACTTAGTACTTGGAAGACCAAAGTCACATACCCGAAGTAAATATTTTAAACAAAATGATCATGAACAACGCCCAATTATCTGCAAGTTCATATATATATATATATATATCCACAGATGTACATGCTGTTTGAGAATGTCTGCATGGGAAATTGCTAGCCTAATGGCAATCCATGCACTGTTACGCGTTAGTCATCAGGTACTGCCAAATGGGGAACAGTGAGCATAATCTGTCATGGCTAGAGATACATCCTTTAAATTTAGCTCATAATTTATATGCAGAAAGAACAAAGGAGAGGTATAATAACTGGGAGCAAAAGACTGAAGAATGTAAAATTGATAGCACGAAGCAAGAGACAGAAGGTGGAATATACAGACACTGAACATGATGGAAGGGGAGAAAAAAAAAAGGTGGAATATACAGACACTGAACAGTTTGAAACTCATTGGTTTGATGTGATGATCCAAAAGAAAAGACCAGCAATAATGTTATTTATACTAACCATACATAAGACAAGGCACTGATCTAAGGAAGCATGTATGAAATATGAAAATATTCCCAATCTATCACATATGAAGAACATATTTTTATGGTACGACAATAATATGATGACACATTTTTGTAATTATCTCTTTCATATCAGTCTATATAATCTTCATAGAGATACTTATCAAAGTCATATAGAAAGTTGCATTTCCTTCCTAGACTTTAATATTCTTTATAAAATAGAGTATCAAATATGGTGTAACACACATAAGGTTTGGAACAAAAGGTTTTATAGAAATTCAGATATGATTTTGAAAGGACAAAAGGAAAGTACACTTGGAAAAGAATACTCATCTAATTGCAAATTTCTATTTATCTAATATGCGTGACAAAAAGAAAAATTATATTTGATGATGATGATAAGGGTACTCTATCACATTGCAAGGCTTTCTATAAACTTCTTCTCTAATTTATGCAAATGTATACAGATTAACATGAATGCATATTTAAAAAAAAAGGTTATATTGAATGGAAGATTTGTGGATATGCAGTTTGTTTTCATTTATAAGAAACATGAAGACTCTTAAGCATACAAAAAATATAATAAGACGACACTTTGGATGGGATGAAGGGAGTGATTTTTCTCCAAATGATGAAATTTCATTTGGTATTTCTTGAGATTGACAATTTTTTTTATTCTTAAACGGAACAAGTTGTGTATCTGAATTACGAGTTTAGTGAAATTTGATATAGTGAAAGTCGAGATTATCAAATACAACTTCAGTTTAATATAGTTGAAGATGTCATTGTGTTATTATTAAATCCGATTTTAGTTTAACTAAAAAATCATTTATGAATTATATCACAAGTACAATTTATTTAATTTTATAATAAAAAAACTTAATAATATATGTTTTGACTTTAAGTTTGAGATATAGCATATCTAGGGTCAATCACTACATCCCAAGATATTGACCGCTTTGAAGGTTGATGGTCTGTTATGATTTTTTTCTTAAAAGGCGTCTTGATGATAGACTATTGAGCGATGTGGGACTATGAGACTATATTGACAGTGTCAGAACAAACTTCCTAGTCGAGGTTTAAGAGGAGTGGATTCTCCTAACTGAAGGGCTTGAGACACATTTCATTTTCATTTCCAAAGACAGTACCAATGTTCCGACCTCAAGTTCGAGAAATATCATCATAAGGGTCAATCACCACATCCAAGATATTGTCTGCTTTGGAAGTCAGTGCTCCGTCACGGTTTTGTTCTTAAAAGACGTCTTAACGGATTAATGATTAAGGAAGAAGAGAGTACATAAATTACTTTAGTCTTCGACTATTAAGCGATGTGAGATTATATTAATGGCAGTGAAATAATATGAAATGAGATTAGAGAAAAAAAAAAAAGTGAATTTAACATGTTTCTCTTACTTTCTTACAAATAAGTAGAAGGAAAGAAGAGTTTCATCGCTCAATTTTCACACTCACTCTTCTTCACGAAGAAAGAGCAGAAGAAACCGACAGAGCTTAAAAAAAAAACTCAAAATTTAGAAATTGAACATAAATGAATTAATGTTCCGCCAGAAAGCAGTGTAAATTTGAAGTTGAATGACGTTGACCAAAGATAATATAACGCAAAACAAGGCCCACACTTCTCTCGCTCTTCCTTTCTCACTTCTCTTTTTTCATTACTTTCCATGACTCGCCTCAGGCGAATCGGCACCGCCATTGGAGCCGCCGTCGCCACCGCATACGGCTCCTCCATCCTCCTCTCGCCTCCTGTCTCCGTCAGCGACCATGGAGCCGGGGGATCATACATCGCCACTGTCCGGGAGAAGATCCACGATCCATTCGCCGCCGTGCCGTCGAGAGAAGTGCAGCGGTCGGCGCTGATCGGCGCCGGCGCCACAAGTCCTCTAGACGTTCTCGTCATCGGCGGCGGAGCCACCGGCTCCGGCGTGGCCCTTGACGCCGTCACTCGAGGGCTCCGCGTCGGCCTCGTCGAGAGAGAGGATTTCTCTTCCGGAACTTCCTCTCGCTCCACCAAGCTCATTCATGGAGGTACAAGTGTGCGTGCTCGATTATGTGTTATTTTATCTTTAAAAAATGATTAAAAAGATACTGTATCTATTGAATATCCGATAATCGCAAGAGAGTGTACTATTTACGCTTTTCAATAAAAAAATTGGGTAAAATACCATTTGGAGTCGAGAAATTGTATAGTACTTTTTCATTAGTATCCGAAGATGTAGTTTGTCAATAACTTTAGTTCAAAATTCATTATGTATGTATGTTTAACTAGCAAAGTAATAGAAAGTGGTTAGATTTAATGACATTTGTTTTCAAAAGGAGTAATTATCCAAACAGCTTTTTATTTTTGCTTGAGTTTCCTCAGGAAGAGTCCAAGCATTTTCCTAATAGAAAAGAGTAAATAGTCTTTGCATTAGAAGTGTTTTTATACTTTAACGAATGTAGAATTCTTATACTTTAATTAAATCACAGAGGCCACTAAAAAAATAACTTCAAAGAATGATGATTTCTTAAATATTTTTCTAATACTGAAAGTATGATTGGACAAAGGGGCTTTGGAGAAGGCTGTTTCATTCAAATAATGACAGGGGATATATGTTTAGTGGGAGTTATTTATTAATGAAAAGACATCATGCGTATATTATTTAATTGATTGTAAGGATCAAAGAAATTCTGCTATGTTTTGTTCAAAAGGGAATTAGTTGCAGAGTGGAAAATTCAAGAATCTGGAAGGGAGATGCAAGAACAAGGACAGAGTGAGTAAGAACCGAGGAACTTCTAGAAACTGTACCTTGCTTGGTGATGAGAGCTCCAGTGGATGGGGCAGTTTGGGTGAAATGGAAAATGCATATGAGAAAGGATGGGGTGGTATCAAGTGGCTAATTACTTTGGGGATATGTTTGGTTGGGTGAACAGGTTGGAATGATACTTCAAGTTAAGTGAAGTTGTGGGAGAGGAAAGGGTACAAGTTCCAAGTGGTCTTGGTGGCACTAAAAGGCAGATATTTTAGTTGGTTCCAATGGTGGGGGGTTGGTTTGTTCTAATTATATTTGGAAGGGTTCCAAACTGCAGTAGTCTGAAGGTTTCAACCATTTACTATTAAGGATGAAACAAATATCCAAATACCAATTGTAGAAGAATTTTAGGAGAAATTTGAGTTGTGTCATATGCCAGTCCCCTGAGGTACACTGGTGTGAAAACCTCAGTTTTTTGAATTGGGTTGATAGAAGAAGATAGGGCAGTACTTAATAAAATCTTCACTGGAGAGGATGAATCATGCAGAAATTGATAAGAAAAAGTGGATATTAAACAAAGAAAGGAGATATTTAGTTGGTTAGATGATTAGTTAGAGAGGGGAAGAAGACAGTGCATAAATCACTGGAGGGGAATAAGGGTGAGTTTTAGAATTGGAGTAGAGATTGCAAGGGAGAGCCTTGGTTTCTCAAGTAATTGAGTGGAAGGGTAAAAGAGGAGGGAAAAGAAAAAATGACCGATGTATCAATTTTTTTATTTATATTGTATCTCTATTCTTATTTGTATCTTGGCACTTTTCATCATTCTCATTATTTACTTAAATATTCACTACACCTTGGATAAATATATAATGCTTCTAAATTTAGCAAACACTGATAATCTGGTAGGCCAAACAATTTTTTTTTCATAATTAATATTGACATGTTTATAAAGGGTGTTCAATAAAATTACTATTTTTAAATTGTTTTTCATATTCTTTCAAAGGATATGAAACATTAAGTAACATAGCTAAAAACCTATAACTGGCTAATACTTTTGGGATTTGAAATTTACAGGCAGAAATCAATTAAAGGACCCTGTTTCCATTTGAGCGTTGTGAAGTTTACATTGATTTAGGTTTTCAAATATGATTGATAAAAACATTATGCATCTTAACTCTTTAGATTGTTGGTATTGACTGGCAAAAAAAATCAATCTTACTGGGAAATGTTAGTCATTTTATATGTCCTTATGTTATAAGCTCTAACATTTCAGTGTTTGTGTAAACTCTTAGGTGTTCGTTACCTAGAGAAAGCTTTCTTTCAACTTGACTATGGCCAACTGAAGTTAGTATTCCATGCACTTGAGGAGCGTAAACAGGTTATTGACAATGCACCACACCTATGTCATGCTTTGCCTTGCATGACACCATGTTTTGACTGGTTTGAAGTACTGTACTACTGGATTGGCTTGAAAATGTACGATTTGGTCGCAGGAGCACGACTCTTACACTTATCGAGATATTATTCTGCTAAGGAGTCTGTTGAACTCTTTCCCACTCTGGCAAAGGAGGGAAAAGGTAGAAGTCTGAGGGGCACAGTTGTTTATTATGATGGACAAATGAATGATGCACGTCTTAATGTTGGGTTGGCTTGCACAGCAGCGTTAGCTGGTGCTGCAGTGCTCAATCACGCCGAAGTTGTATCTTTACTGAAGGATGATGCTGGTGAGCGGATAATTGGTGCACGAATTAGGGACAATTTAACTGGTAATTCTTTCTTCTATTTCTATATGCTACTGTAGACATTCATGGTTTACATTTTTTACTATTTTGGACTATTGGAAATGGTAAGTTGACGGACTGTATCAGGATATTATATCTGTTTAAACAAGGGATCTGATATTTTGTGAGGAACAGACATACTATGTGAAGAACCATTTGTTGGAAGTCAATAATTTATTCTTCAGCTGTTGATTTGTGACTTTTAGGGGATGCCTTTAATTTGCAAAAAAAATTATGAACGAGATAGCACATTAGCTCTTTTACCATGTGTGACTTTAAAAATGATCATAGGACAAAAAAAAAGGATGGAGTACAGAACAAAATCTAATTTTTTTTATTATGTACCAAAACAGGGGACAAATTTTATGTTCACTACAATATTATGAAAAATTCAAAATCATTTTTCTCTCTAAGTTGTAACCGGCACTTTCAATCCCACACCAAAACACTGTAGGTTATTTGATTCTACAAACAGAATAAGCATTAAAGCATTTAAAAATTTCCAATCAGCTCAGTATCAATGTAATAATAAATACATATTTCCATTGACATTTCATATTTTTATTGTTCAAAAACTCATTATGTGTGTATAAGGGATTTTTTGTTGTGTAGCCATGGGCACATCATAAAGAGTTAAAAATAGAAAAGTTTTATTGGAAAAGGTGTTTATTAAATAAAAAAACACATAAGTAATCCAATATCTAATGTTAAGTAATTTTTCACATTTAATATTATGTATTCACAAACTACTTGCCCATGTAAATAAGTTAAAATTACGTAATTATTTAGAACATAAAAATAATTCAATGAGAATACTAGAATGATTAAGTTTAAGAGCATCAAAACGTTGGCTTTGTGCCTTGTTATAATGTAAAATAAATGCATATGATACAAATGGTATTGCAATTCTTTTCTTATTGTTCTTTTAAGTACATAGAGCATCTCTAATGGAACAACTTATTATAGTTGCTGAATTATACTGTTCAGATTTTTTATGCAGGGTCATATCATGACACAATTTTTCTTAAATTTTATGTAACTTAAGCAATTGTACTTTCTAATGGTGCAACTCTCTTGATAGTTCACTAAATAGGTTCTACTATTTATCCTTCCCCAGCAAATGGGCCTCAATGAGTAACCATTGCTTATTTGTTAGAGTAGGTTAAGAAATTTGCATTTGAGATATTCTTAGGCTCATGAAAAAACAAAGTACAAAATTGGTTGTGTTGCTTCAAGCACCAAATAATAGACATAAAAAAATTTGCGTCATGACTCTGCTACCTTTACTGTGCTGTTCTGGTCCCTGCATGTCCATTATAACACATCTCAAGCTTAAAGAATAATGTTATTTAACAATTCAATTGTTAATTATTTTTATTCCTTATTTTGCATCCTGTAGGCAAAGAGTTTGATACATATGCAAAAGTAATTGTGAATGCGGCTGGGCCTTTTTGTGATTCTATAAGGAAAATGGCTGACAAAAGTGCACGAGACTTGATTTCTCCAAGCAGTGGTGTACATATTATACTCCCTGATTATTATTCTCCAGAGGGAATGGGCTTGATTGTTCCGAAAACTAAGGATGGACGTGTTGTTTTCATGCTACCATGGTTGGGAAGGACAGTTGCCGGAACTACAGATTCTAATACTAGCTTTACCTTTCTTCCAGAACCACATGAAGATGAAATACAATTTATATTGGATGCCATCTCTGATTACCTTAATGTTAAAGTATGTCATTCCTGCCAATACAGGCAATTATTAAGCTCATTAACTTTCCTTATCTTTCTGATGTTCATTGCAGAAATTAAATGATTCCATGCATATTACATGTTTGGAAATATTTTGGATAATCCTAGGCAGAAGAAAAAAAACAGTAAATTGCATCTTATATTTGTTAGCTCCATTGATATAGAATTAAATCTTTTCATTTGTGGGATTCTCTCTTCTTTTAATTAACTTGGTCTGTCAAACTCCTGATTAAATCGGAGGACAATGATCCGAATAAGCTGTCACAATCTATACGTCATTTTCCTTTATCCCTTTCTCTTCAAACATCAAATAATGCTTTGAAAATTTAGGTCCGACGCACTGACGTTCTTTCTGCCTGGAGTGGCATTCGTCCATTAGCCATGGACCCATCAGCTAAAAATACCGAGAGTATCTCTAGGGATCATGTTGTCTTTGAGGGTTACCCTGGTTTGGTTACCATTACTGGTGGCAAGTGGACTACCTATAGAAGGTAATTATTTAATCGTTCAAGCTGAAAGTTGTTGAAATTTGTTCAGATGTTGTTTCTGCAGTTAGGTATTGTATTAATCATGCTAACTATTCAGTTAGTCCATTTAACTAGTGTTTAATTTCTTTCCAACTTCTGCACTATTTGTCGTTGCCTTTCCTTCTGGATGTTCCCTTCCAGCGTGCAATATTCCTGTTGCACATGATTCTATTCTGATTTCAATGTGTTTCAGCATGGCAGAAGATGCTGTCAATGCAGCTATAAAGTCTGGGAAGTTGAGCCCCATCAATGGATGTGTCACCAACAATCTCAGGATTGTTGGTGGTGAAGGGTGGGATCCTGCATCTTTTACCATTCTTTCTCAACAGTATGTGCGCATGAAAGTAACATACAAGGGTAAAGTTGTTCCTGGTGTGATGGACACTGCTGCAGCGAAGCACTTGTCTCATGCATATGGAACATTGGCTGAACGTGTTGCTGTCATTGCTCAGGTTAGCTTGTATATATTTCGTATTGCATATAGTAGCAGTATTAGCACATGAACTTTTGAATTGATATAGCCTAGTGGCATCATTTATCCATGTGACTGACTCAACTAGTGGTATATATGGCTTCATTGTTTGTTGTAAACCATGAACGTGAATGAATATCGAATACTTGTGATGGATGTTGTTAAAGATATAAAACTTTTTCGTTGGCTCTCTAACTATATAGTTTAAGATTTCTGGATTGTTGATTCTTAACAATATCGAAGTCTTTATAGTTAAGTGGTCAAGAGTAGGATCTTTGGTGTTTCCATTTTTTATAATTTAATTGAACTTTGGAATACGGAAAAGTAAATTTGATTATAGCTAGGAGGTAGATTGGGACGTGGACACCATCATTTCACTATTGTGTTTAAATTTCTAGTTGTTGGGCATATGTATAGAACTAACTTGGGGATTGATCACAGTATTAAAGATCTTTTTAGAAGCACATACTTCTCCGGGAGGTAGATTGGGACGTGGACATAAGGGTCTTTATGACACAATCAATAATTCAATTCATTTTCAATTAAGTCTTGCTCTAGCCTCTTTAGGGGTTATGTGTTTATAGTGCAAGACTTTACTACTCAAGCTGCCTTATATACTCATCATCAATATATAGCAGGCTTCATTATGAGAGGGGCTTTTGCTCATTGACTCGTACTCACAAGAGTTTACCTATTTGTCCATGCTTTGAGCACAATGATAGATGTCCATTAGTTATACAGTTAGTTAGTTGGGGTTGGTAATAATTACAAAAATAAGTCATATGTTGCCAATAAGAAAAGGGGTTCAGAGGAGAGTTGTATCTTGTGATTTGAGAGGAAATTTAAATTGGTGTGGGAGAATTCAAGATTCTCAACTCCTAGGAATCATTTGTACATTTTTTGTTAATAAAAGGTTTTCTTTATATAATTCTGATCCGGTTTTTATCACACCAGGCAGTATTGCATGAAAATTGTTAAATGTGAGAGTTTATGTTCATTTGTGGATGGTCCATAGATTTGACTTGTAAATTTGTCAGATTTTGTGTAATGCAAAAATAATACTAAGAAAGTCTTATATGAGGGTATCCAAAGAAAATATAATGCTACAAAATTATAAATATTCACCAGTTTAACTTGATAACAAACCAAATAATTGTAAGAAAGCATGATATGCTGAAAAACCCAATATAAGCTGGAAGAAATCTCATAGGAAATGGACTTTAAATCCAATCCAATCTTACGAAGTGAACTACGAGCCTAACTTAATCTTACAAAACCAGTTTGTAAGATGAGGTTTATGCACACTTTTATACTATTTATCTCTAATCGATTTGAGATATCCAACAAAATCAATTTGAGAAGATATGGCGTCAAACTGTTGGTAGAATTATTTGTGGTTAAGTGCATTTGCATACTGAAATTCTGTCAAACTGTTGAACATAGTTCCGACCTTGCTGGTTTTAAAAGATATATAATTCATTGCATGGTTATTCATTTCAAACACTCACCTCATGCTTCTAATCTAGTTTGACAGATCAAAATCCAATAGAATGTGCCACCAACAGATCTAAAGTGTGCTTATGCAGTTTGTACAAGTTTTGATCAGTTTCATGGTTTTGACAATACCAAGTTTTAAATATATATTTCTTATGCAGAATGAAAATTTGGGTAAGCGACTTGCCCATGGTTACCCTTTTTTGGAGGCTGAGGTGGCCTACTGTGCTCGTCATGAGTATTGTGAATCTGCAATTGACTTCATTTCGAGGAGGTCTCGTCTAGCTTTCCTTGACACAGATGCTGCAGGACGGGCATTACCTCGTGTCATTCAAATATTAGGATCTGAGCACAAATGGGACAAGGCAAGGCAGAAACAAGAGATGCAGAAGGCTAAAGAATTTCTGGAGACTTTTAAATCCTCAAAAAATGCTCAATTCCATGATGGGAAGCATAATTAGTAAGTACCACTTCATCTACCCATGAATTACATAGAAACTTGGCTTCATTGACATTTTAAATCCCATAATATACACCTCTTACTGTTCTAGTCACTGGAAAATTTCTGGTTGGTTTTGTTTCTTCTTAAAAAAAAATCCAGTCGTTACTGTTTAATCCCTAAAAATTTGTAAACTTGATATAGGTCTCTCTTATCTTGAAAGCTTTTCTTTTTAGTCCATCTTATTTAGAAAACATAATTTCCATTTTCTAATCTGTTAGCCTGGTTATCAATGAATACGAGTTGGACTAAAATCGAAAAAATAAAATAACTCAGAATTTTTTCTGAGCTAAAGCTGAATGAGGTGTATATTATGGGGAATAAAAATTTAATTAAGCTTAGAAATTAATGTGTTAATTTTAGAAGTTCAGTTCCAAGGGATGAATAATTTATAACCACGTACTCTTTTTTAGGCTTTGGACTTCAAATGAGAAGGGAGCAACTTCCAAACACATGGTATTATTGCCTAGAGTTTCCATGGGTCAATAAAAGATTTCAGCTCCTCTCAGTAACACATTCTTTGACACACTCTTTTTATGATCATCTTCTATTGGTTGAAATTTATTAAAAATAATTGAAATTGTTTGTTTGCATTACTTAATCATTCCATATTATTTCCAATAAACTTCAACCAGAGGAGGAATGTAATCTAAAGAGAAGTTGTGTTAAGAGTATGTTGCTAACATATATCTATCTGTAAATGGTTGTGCTATGCCATGTGTTTTGTGGAGTTGTGGCTGTTGGTGTGGAAGAACATAATGTAAGTGTATGGTAAAAAGGTGAAGAAATAGAATGTGGCAAACCACTTCCTGTTAAGAGATCTTTCTTTCAAATAAGCATTGTGTATTGTTTACACTTTTCTTTGTTGTATTGTAAATATTTGAGGGATATTCTGAAAGTAAGTTGAAATATAAATAGGTTTAACTTCAAATTATATCAGGAACATAGCTGCATAATTTTAAAAAATAAACATGCCTAAATAGCATCTAAGTTAATATAATAAGTACCTAACATTCTAAGGTTTTTTCATATTGCATACACTACTCTTAAATTCTAAGGTTTAACTTCATTTTTCTATTTCTACATTAATCTTCTTAAATGTTTGGAAAGCACTAACATGCTTATGAATTACATTGATTTTCTGAATTCATTAGAAAACAAAACATTAAAAAAGAAGGAGAATTCTGTTCCGTCTGAAGAAGGATGTTAATGTAATTTATTCTAGTTAATATATCTGAAAAAAAGTATATATATATATATATATATATATATATATATATTAAATCTCTTTTTTATACATTCTCATGAGCACCCAAACCCTTAGCTTCTTCTTTTATTTCATCTATGGATCAAAACCAAATTCAATCACAATTCTTAATTATTATTTGATGCAAATTTACTAATCTTTCATTAATTAAAAAAAGTTTAAAATACTTCACTTTTACCAAACACAAATAATCCCAAGTTTTTCAAAGTTGTTTAAATTATGAAAATATATTCAAGTAGAATATGTAAGATGATGACGACTTTTTTTTATTAAAACTTCATTAAAAAAAAATACGAAAGACTAAACCTCTATACGTTAACAAAACAATACATTACGTAGTATATTTATTTATAAAAAATTATAAAAATAGACTAGATTAAAATCTATTATATTAATAAAATGGTTAAATCTTAAATTAATCAATTTATCACTCCACACATCCTTTTCACAGAAAAATGATTTTGACTCAAGCAAATAACAAAACTTACATAAAATTTAATATTGATTTTTAATTATAATTGAAGTTTCATTTTAAAATGTAACGCAAATTTTAATTATAACTAATTTTAATAAAAGATCAGGACATAAAGAGGCATATATATGCAAGTTTTGTATGTTTACCAAAGTAATCTCGAAGTTTTGCATGGAGAGAGAAAAAAATAAAAGTGCAAACAAAATATTATAAAATTAAAACTTCCCCGGTTTGGGACTAACAGAAGAAATGGAAACAAATTACCAATGTTAAACTTCAAAAAAATTCTCTAGCAACTTGAAAATTACATTGAAAATTGCAACTTTAAAATATTATTGTCCATTATTTGACTATATCAAAAATACATTTTAGTAACAAGCCGCTTAATATTGCAGAATCTTTCTGAATGGGATTCTTCATGTCCTGCAAGATTTCCGAACTCCAAACTTGGGACACCTATCATCCCTTCCCACTCAAAGCTTTCAGCCTAAATTCCAAAGTAAAAAGAATCGATGTTTGATCTCATGAGCCGCTGAGAGGGAATGAGCATAACAAAATGATGCTTAAGCACCTTCTACATTCAATCTTCAACCATGTTCGATGAATGATGCAGATCCTGCAGGCTCTGAGGGACTTCCTGACCGCATTGTTCAAGAACTGTAATGAGGGGTGAAGCAAGTTCTGTATCTCTTTTAGTTAAGAAACTGTACAATACACCATTGACACTTTGGCGAGCCATCTTCGTCAAAATATGCACATAAGTGTCGATGGAGGGTACAAAATTAGGTAGGATTACTGCATCATATGTCCCTATATCTGTGGTAGAGATATGATCCAGAGCAATAGCAGAAACCACTGGTTTGCTGTCTGAATCCACACTGCATAAAAAAGAATCAAGTGCATAAGCTCCCTACTGAAAGTGAAATAAAAAGAAAAGTTGGAAAGTCTTTTTCCAATCAACTTCTCCTGCCTCCTATCAATCAAAAAATAAAACAGGGCATTTCTGATAAAAGGGATTGAAAATCATTTACACAAGGGTTAAATCCTATGGAGAACAAGGTAATACTAGCATTTTAGAAGGGGAAAATGGCAAAATAAAAAGATACCTAGAGACTGCAATAAGCAATCTTTACCCATGCTAATGGTCATCCATTTTACACCAAAGTTCTCTTCCTCTCCCCAAAACCTCATATACCCAGCCTATACAAACATTCAGATCTCTCCTGCTAGGATCCTTTATATCATTCACACACTGCCAGATAAGATATCCTGTTCTGTTATGCTCAGGATACACTAGTACTGGTGAAACTTTTTTTTCCCTCTCAATCCTACATTAGCCCTTGTTACCCTTGTTCACCAAGGATAAATTTTAGTTTCAGACTATAGTGCTAAAACAAAAGTTCCTTCATATATATCCATGCATTCAATAAGAATCTTATTAAGAACCGAAGATTTTCATTGAACACATGGACCATTATTAACTATTAGAACAAATCAGTCTTTCTAGAAATAGAAGCAGTAGCATTAATGGTGCCCAAAATATGTAACAAAGCATTTGATGTTTTACCTATCATTCAAACTTGCTGAATCAGAATCAAGAGAAATGGAACAACCCTTGGACTTGAGAATCTTGAGCAATTTATGGCACTTGACGTCTTTCCTTAAAATATATAGCACGTTAGACTTCTTACGACTCCTCTGAAATCGACCCATGGCCTTCACGCTCTGCAAGTATTAAAGATACTCGTGTCATGAGTGCTTTAAAACTTATTCATCTTAACAAATGCATGACTACATGCAAAAAAATGGACTTTTAATGATTTCACTAAATGCTTTTCTGGGCTTCCACCTTTCTCAATTGGATTAATCTACAGTATAACCAATCCTTATCCACTAGGTGAGGTTGTGTATAAGAATCAAATATCATTGGGTTCTATTGAACACCCAATTATCTCTAAATCCATTTAGAACAAGGACTTTTAATGATTTCTCTAAATGCTTTTCTGGGCTTCCACCTTTCTCAATTGGACTAATCTACTTCCTCACTAAAACTCATGGAGGTCTTCTTGCATGACTGAACTACATTAGGCAGGTTTCTATCTTCTCCTAAATAGGCACTACTCCAAATTTCTCTCATGCATAAAATTTTAACCATATTTTATCTTTAAAACCATTTTATGTTAAAGATATAATTTGATCTTTATAAAGAGGGAAATATGTATAGATAAACAGAGATTATACCCATGATTAGTCATTATTGGGTTCATTAATTTGAATTTCATTATTATAAACAGAAAATCACATGTGTGGTCAGAACAGACAATCACAGCAACATGTTCTACGTGGTATCTCTTAGAATAGGCTCAGAATTGTCGAAAGAATAGGCTTTATTAAAAAGTTGTCAAGCGGTACATATCTGAACCTAGGGTCCTAGAGGTGCCTTTACTTATTTTCTACACTTTTCTCTCTTTCATTTTAAATCTCAAGAATGTGTCTTTCTTAATTACTCCACATTTCACAACGGATACAAGTGTTTGTCTTCATCCGTTTATACATCTAGAAAGGATAATATATTCAGGCTTGTAGATGATTAAAACAGAGTAATAACTACATAACAAATAGTGAAATGGAGTCCATGACTTCAACACTGATGCACAGATAACTAAACATTTACTGCAACTATAGCCTCATTAAGAGATAAAATATATCCTGTTTTAAGCCAAATAATTTGATCCTGACATCCTATGGAGGAGTTGCAAAAATATGTAATTTGCTATATTATATATCATCATACTGTTAAATTTCCATTGGTAAAAGACCATGGTACTGAGTACAACACATAAATATAGGAAATAGACTCATCCGCAGCATACCAATAAACTTACCTCAATGACTTTATCTTCTTCTGATGTACACACTTTAACAGACTGGATAATGCATGAACTTAGGCTGGTAATTGAATTATTGAGAGAGAGTCGACAGATTGATCCAGTCAGAAGATACTGAACCACTGTGACAGATTCGTGGCTGAGGCAATCGTTGAAAATCACCAGATGGGGATTGCCAGAAATACACTTCTTAATGGATTTTAATGTATCAGTGTGGCCAGCATTACATATTCCATTAAGCCCATCGATGACCTATTAATATGAAAACAGTAATTAATCAACCTAAGATAAATAAATAAAATATATATTAAGAGAAGATAGGAACTAAACTAAGGTACCACTTAGAGGGATTAATTTATTTATAGAAACATATATGCCAGCACATACAGTAGTATATTAATTCTCATAGCAAAAGATGCTTACAACTTCATACTCAATTACCAAATATATGAATACTGCTAAAGTAATAATGAGTAAGAACAAATTTGGATATAACTTGAGTAAAATTAACCAAGTTTCAACCAACCAAATATAGCAATTTGTTTAAGCATAAAAATCTGTTGATTCCGTGGAAATTTATTGCTCCAAATTCTTTCCCTGCAATGCCAGTAGGTGATCAGACAATGATAGTCATTCCTCCATTTACTATTTATTCTCTCTCCCGAACCCTCTGAATGGGACAATATCATTATGCATTGAGGCACTAGGTCCTTTATATGCTCAATAGGTACATTCAATACCAATGTAAAAAGATAACTACATAATTGATCCTTATGGGTCAGAGATATATCCCAGATAAAGAATGCTGCATATGATTGGTACAGATTGTAGTTCTAACATGGTTAGGATTGCAACATTTATAGTGATTCAATAACATTCTTTCTTCTTAGTAAAAAAATATATCCTAGATAAGATATATCCTCTAGATGAAAGCAACTTAAAAGAACATTTCGAAGCCATCTGTTGTTTTCAAGTACATGGCATGTGAATATTTAGCTCCAGACATAACTCAGATGTCAGAAAAAAATATCAGACAGCTACCAAGAAAGCATTGTAAGGTAAACAAGTACCAAGTGCAAAATTATAGAATTCTTGTAACTGAAATCTAACTGTATTATAGATTTTAGTAAAAGGTGGTTACAGTCAGTTGATAGTCCCCTAATATAGGTGACAGGGACTGACTATGACCCAGCTAATAAGCTGGGCCCAAACCACTGACTAAGATACAAATTAAATGAAGAAGAAAAATACAATCCTTAAAGAGATCCTATTATAATATTGACGTCTAATACCCCCCTCACACAAGCTCCGATGGGGAAAAAGGCCGCACAGTCACCCTCTGAGCTAGAATGAAAGACTACAGAACCAAGTTGGGGAAAGAAGTCACAAAATCCATAGAAATTCAATCAACCAAATGATTCTTTTTAGTCTTTTAAAATGCAATTGAACAACACCAGATTATTTTAATGCTTAAAAATCTTAATTGAATACCACGAGACTTTTATATATATAAAAAAAATGTCTTTTAAGATCTTTTGAAATCCCAATTTAATACACCCTCCTAAATTGTTTATCAACCATAGATTGTCTGAAAACATTTAAAACATAAGATTTTTGTTTAAGAAGATAGATCCAAGTAAAACAAGTACATGCATCTAATAAGTTATTTAATATAGAAAACCAGAATTGGGTTTCAAGGGGGCCGGTTCCCATAATACATGGGCTTTATCCTATAGATGCCACGAACTTTTGCATCCAATAATGCATGGTGGCATTTCTTGCAAGATCAACTACTACAGCAAGGAAAGTAACAACTGATCCTGTTGCTCCCAAGCAAGAGACTCTTTAGAGACACAATCTACATCACAGTCTTCAGCCATCTGAAACTGTCAGAATCACTGGATTCACCAGAAAATTATGTTGTCAATGACCTTTCATAAATGGTTCAACATGTTGACATCATACTGTTTTTTTGGTGTCAAGATTCTCAAAAATGGAGTGAGAGAAGGTAATCGGAGCTTTGGATGAGTTTGCCAGTGAAAAATAATCAACATAGGGAATAGATTAAACTGGAAGCACAAAGATAGGGTTGGGAGAAAAATCAAAATAACATTTAGGGTTCCAACCCTGCTGTGGATACCATGATATAATTTACAAAAATCAAAATCTAATTGTATTATTGATTCTAATAAAAAAGCAGTTACAATCAGTTAAGAGTCCCTTATTTATAGTTAGCAGAGACTGATTATGGACCAGCTAATAAGCTGGGCCCAAACCACTTAAAAAGATACAAACACAGAAAAATAAAGCATATGATGGAAGCATAAGAGATGCTAGTATTCTCTAATACATATAGATAATAGTATGACAAAAGTGAGGAATGAAAATGAAAATTAGAGCATGTAAAACATCTGAAATGTATTTGCTAAAAGGCAAACTACTGTTTAATATAAATGAAATGTGCTAACTGTAACTAAAACATAAAAGTTTACATTATAATATTTCAACCTCATGGTTGCTCGTTGTCAAAAATTGTTTAACAGAAGTGGAAACACTTAGATAAATGGAACACTAAAAAGAAAACTTACCAGCATGGAAATACCAGAAATGTCAATTGCATTCGCAGAAACAAGCTCCAAAAGCCTCTCAGGAGTAGAAACAAGAAACTCAGGCTCGCAAGTTTTCATACTGTTGAAAACAATACAAATAATGAGATGGATACCATAAAAGGCTAAGAAAACATTTTAAAACTATGTACATGCACACGCCTATTGTTTCTGCATACAATTATCTTTTCCTGTATCTCCTTATAACTGCATATTTATACCACAAACAGAGACATGTTTCTCCATGTAATGTCACTTTCAAATCAAAGGATCTTTCAAAAGTAAGTTAATTAATTTAAACTGCAGTAATTCAAATGACTTCTCCTAAAGCAGAGAAGTGCTGAAGTTATTGAGTCAATCACATGTTACAAAGGCGGGTAGTAGACTTAAAATCACCCCGAAAACACTTTAGAAATCTTACAAAATATCAACAATGACTTGCCAATAAACTTGAATAAATGAGTAGCATGCCTTAAAAACTAAAAATGATCAATACAAAAGATTCCCTACTAACAAAGTATAGCATGTCTTTTCATCACACCGACATCAATATTTTATGAAATGAAAACACTGAAGTTTCTAACAATTACCCTTGAATTTGATGATCTAAGGAAGCACCTGGATGAATACTCACTGTATGTATTCCAACAGATTTCAAAGGCTTGCAAACTGTCCGAACCTATGCATCAATTTTTTTAATTTTAGAATCCAAGCTACAAATACAGATCAATAGTTTGTAAAGGTCCACGGTAAGAGGGAATGAAGAAAATAACAACAAGAACAAAGGCCTTTATCCCACAAGGATCAAGCAATGAAGCAAATTAGTGGAACTTTCTTCACTTTTATTAATACGAACTTTCATTAAATAGACAACAAAAGGTCATATTGTAAGCTGTTATGAACTGTCCTGGTGACATTTAGACAAAATCACTAGACGACGACCAAGTGCAAGAACCTTTTTCATTATAAAGAATTTCATTGTTTATAGAAAAATGAAATCCAATATCGCTCAATATATAATCTTAAATTTAAAAGAATCAAAACAAGGTCAAGCACCAAATTTAAACAACAATAAATATAATATCAAATTTGAAGACAATGATGGGGTCCCATGACTCAATTTCCTTTTGAGAGTATATGGGGGAAAGACAAGTTAGTTCTGTGCATATGTCAGTACAGTGATTTTTATCTAAGGAGCAAAAAAACCAAAAAGATCAACAAGAAAACTTTAAGCATGCGAAGGAAATTTAACTAACCTGGATAGCTTTTTCTTGAGAAGGTACAAGGAATAAAAGAAAAGGGCCAGCAAAGGACAAGCCTTCTCTCTCTTTTCTGACAAATGTATCAGCTGCACCAGAAACCGTCCATGCAATTTGCTCAGTGGTAGCAGAGGTCCCACTGGTCTCCATCAGATCTTTTCCAGTAGAATAACTCTTTAAAAACTCTAATCCCCATGGATTCAGAAAGAAAGAATTACCCTCTCCATCAGTGTAGGCATCACCATGTCGCAATGCATTTTCAATTGAATTTAGACACCAGAAGACAAACTTAGAAGGGAACTCTGAAATGTCACAATCATGCCTTTGGGTGCTGGGATGACGAGCCATCTCAGTCGCCTTCAATTTTTTCCTTTCTGAGTTACTGATACGTTTCTGACCCAGATCATTGTTGGCTTTGAAAAACTCATTTTCCTTTTGTAAATCATGCAATTCCTGTGCATTATTCCTCCCACCAACTGCACCTTTCTTTCCATCTGCACTCTTCTCATTAAGAGCAACCATCTCATCTATTGGTTTTGATTTTGGATGTGTTTCCTTTTTAGGACCCTTTGTTTTGAATTCTTCTTTCCCACCTCGATCATTGAATGGATCCTCCGGAGTAGGTAGACTAAAGCACATCCCCTTTAATATCATGAAAAAAATGACGTTTACAAAATCCCATTTTACTCAAGTCAATAAGAAATCACAATAAATACTATTCTTCACGGTTAATTTGTATCAGTTTTCTAGTTTAACTTCTGCAAGGTCAGACTTTATACATAACTTAGTTTTCACTTTATACATAACTTAGTTTTGACTCACTGAGAATTTTTCATTTTATCTCTATTTTCTTCTTCTAGAAGAGTGCTTATAGAGAAGTTTACATATGCGGTCCCTCAGACGTAACATTAATTATGGCCAATGTCATGTACTACATTCTGATTTCGGCTTTCACAAGTGAAATTTGAATTCGTCTACATTTCAAACTTTTGAAACTACAACACACCAAATGCGCACATAAGATAACTTATGTTAAACATAAAATGTGTTAAACTAAGACCGAACCAATAAAACCATCATAAACCACAGTTGTCATGTTTCCATAAAACACATAACCAAAGCCAAGGAATGCATTGCAGTCACATAAAACCACACAGTTCAAAAGAGAAAAAGCAAAAATGAGGAAAATGAGAACACGGCGGCGGAAATTATGAATGATACAGAGTAAATGAATGGATCAAACAAAAAAATCCGAAACTAAAACCCCAAAACCAAAAATAAAAAAAATAGGCATTTTAGAGAAGAGCAAGAAGTGATAGGTTTTGTACCTGGCACATGCGCCGTTTGCCAGCCTTACGGCGCTTCTTGGCGGCGATAAAGGCGGCGACCTTGGCGGAGACTGAGGAAGAGCTGCTATTGTTCTTTTTTCGAAGCTTTTTGTTCTTCTTCCGAAGCACAGCATCTTCACCCTTCACCATTGCTACTAACAGTGGAGAAGAAGGGTAAGTGTGGTGCGGCTAGTTATATATGTGCTTCTTCTTCTATGGCGGCGTTTATCACATGCACCTTCGATTTTGCAGCATCTTCAAATTGAACCAACCCTTTTTGTTTGTGAAAAAACAAGCTTTCGTTTTTCAACTGTTAAATTGATTTCTAAAATCACTGGAATCTCTTTAGGGTTTAAATAAACCCTACATCTTAAAATTATTTTACACCAAGAACATAATAAATTATTATATTATATAACTTTTAAATTTATTTTTTTTCTTATCATCATTAAAGTTAATTATTATATTTAAGATATTGTTGGATACTATTCGTTTTAAAAATTAAAATTTGATCAAAATTTTGTTCTTAAGAAATCAAGAAAATTAGAATTTTGAGTAGTTAGTTTTTTTAATATATGAGAGAGTTTATTTCCAGGGATAATTAGTTGTTTTTTTTTGTTTTTTCATTTAATTAATTTAATTTTTTATTTTGTGTCCCTATAAATTTTATATTGTAATTTAACAATATTATTAAAGATAAAATAGACAAACGAATTGTGTATACTAAATAGGAAATTCTTTTATTTATTACCAAGAAAAATCTTTATTATTAGATATTCTTTCGTATACATAGTGTAAAGCATGTATATCTACTTTTTGTATGGTAACAAAAAAAAAAATTAATTCTTATAAAACTATTATTAGATTTATAAAAAAAATGTTCATAAATATATTTATAAAATAAATAAATATTTTTTTATAATTTTCTAAGGTAGTTAATTGATTTAAAAAGAAATAAAAATAAAATAAAATAAAATATATTGATGAGGGTAAAATTGGTAGTGAATTGTGTACACTATTTTAGTTACAAAACATTTTGAAAGATAAATCCTCTTTATTAATGGTTATATATTAATTATTATAGATCATAGAATATAAAAATTAAAATAATTTGTTTTCTTTTTTTATTTTTTGAATTTTTTTAAATCAAATTGGTTACTGGATCACTATTCAAGAAATCAAACATATAATTATCTTAAGGTATAATGACCTTATTCGTCCCTACAGGGACAATAGTCAATTTATTATAATGGTTTTTAAAGAAATTAATTTGGTCCCTATGTTTCTTAAAATGTATCGAAAATGGTCCTTTCCGTTAAATCCTCTCTTACGGCGTCAATGACGGCTTATGTGGCAGAGAGAAGTGGAATTTGATGTACTGTGAGGTGCGACGTGTCAACTGAGGTGGATGAGGTGATGGTTACATTAGTTTAGTGAAAATTAAATTAGGAATTATGGTTTTTTACTTTGAATTGGGGGTTACAAATTTAGGGTTTCACAATTGTCACTCCCTCACCAAAGGCACTAATAAGGGGTTTTAACCAACAACACTTGGTATGTCACCAACCAGTTTTTGTTGGAGGTCATTTTTCACAACAGGATGACCAAATATCTTTGCTTGACCAACGATTCTTCTTTGGCCTTTGCAATCTTTGTCCAAGATGGTCTTGACGTTAGTTGTTTCCTCTGGCTCTCTAATCTCACAGACAGAGACTCCTCTGCTCGAGATCTTCTCCAATGGCTTGCAAACAGACAACGCCATGAGGAGTCCTATTGGAGTAGTAAGTTCATATTTCTTCCTGAATCCATGAACATGTCCATGTTAGCCGTTGAAGCAAGCTCGTAGAACAATGACTATGCAATACCCTACCCAACTTCTTTCCACCCCTCAAAGGACACTCAAGTTTTGCAATGGCAGAAAAAAATCAAGTTCTGTAAGCTAGTTTTTAGAAAAGCTAAATTCGTAACCCCAATTCAAAATAAACAAATCCTAACCCCTATTTCAATTTTCACTAAACTAATTTAACCATCACCTCATCCATCTCAGTTGACACGTCGCACTTCACAGTATACCAAATTCCCCTTCTCTCTGTCACATAAGCCGTCATTGACGCCGTAAGAGAGGATTTAACGGAAAGGACTATTTTCGATACATTTTAAGAAACATAGGGACCAAATTAATTTCTTTAAAAACCACTATACTAAATTGACTATTGTCCCTAAATGTAGAGACGAATAAGGTAATTATACCTTATCTTAACTAGTAAAATACACCAAATAATTTTAAAAAATATAAAATATCATAATTTTATGATACTACAAATTAAAGTAAAACATACATTTATATATTATTAACATTTAAAATGCATACAGTAGTTTATATGCAAAATAAATAAATAAATACTATTTTTTTTAATTATTACTTTTTGTCATTAAATTTATTTTCTTGTAATTTATTAATCTTTTATTGATTATACAAGTATTCCTTTTATAAATTATTACCGTTGAAAATAACCAAATTTAATTATTTTGAATTTGAAATTTGAAATTATTTATACATACATGAACAGTTATATTTCTTCTTTTTTTTAATGATACCATTATAAAAAAATCCAAAATAATTTATTCAGGGAAGTAAAATTAAGTTATTAGAATTTTTTCATATTATATTAAAAGTTCAACATTAATGATTTGAACTTAAGACACTAGTTTTAATATTGCTGAAGTGACACGTTTGATGTTAACTACCATTAACTATGTTAAGAGAATTTTTTAACCAAAAGGATCCATAGCAATAAAATACATTTTCATGATTATTTATTAAAATAAAGAAGAAAATTACAAGGAGTAAAACTATATTTAAGCAATTTAATATTATATTTTTAAACAATAAATAAATGTAGTTACCTCTCTCTTTGTATTCAAACTGCTTGTTGTGACATTTTTTTTTATAAAATTGCTTGGTGTGACATTTTTTTTATAAAAGCACATTTTTCAAATTTCATCTAATCAAACATGTTAATACTTGAATTATTATAATATTATGTCTGTCTATTTTTGTATTTTGTCTCGTTGCTTTGTTCGATAAAGATACAATAATGATATTGTAGCGGGGTATAGATTAGTGGTAAAAGTGTGATTCGTTTCATGGACCCCTAAAAATTTAAGAACTCGTTTGATTCATATTTCGATCTCATATTAGTTATTACTATCAAACTTGACATTTCAACTAGACTACTTCTGAAGTAAAAATAATCGGCTGTCATCACATAAAAAAAAAATATTATTAAAAAAAATACAAAAAAATATGGAATGACTAAACCAAAACTCATATATTAATAAAAACAGTAAATAAGTAATATATATCTATTAATAAAGAACTGTAACAAAATATTAAACTGAAGTATATTATACTAAAGAAAATACTCTCTGTACAAAATCTAAGTTAACAAACTTATGAGAGACATTTCTTTTACAAAAGATATGTGATAAATCTTTTCTTCCTTTGGATAACACTTGTTATTGTGAATAGATATGAAAGATAACAATACATATAATGCTACCATAATCACTGATACATAATCCAAATTTTAAACTATGATTAAAGATCTAACTGATAAATCTAGTTTTCAAACTCAAAATGGTTGGTTTCTCATAAGGCCACCAAGAGTTGGACGAGGCATGGAAGCTCCATTGGTGGGATCAAACGCATGATGAACTTGGTTATGATCAAAACCAAACCCTAAACCCCTATGGTATTGTGGAGTTTCAATGCCTCCAAGGTTGGTGGTGGTGCTCATCCCAAATCGTTGCCCTGAAATGGAGGTGTTGTGAAGTGGTGGAAGTGGTGCAAGTGGCCATGGCATGGTTGACATCTGAGCCAAAGGGTGCATGTTAGGCTCATAGTAAAAGGGTAGTGGAGAACCACGAAGAGGGTGTTGATGAGCCATGGTGGAGTAAGGGTACATGTGAACACCGACTCCAAAAGTTCCCATGTCAATTTCTCTGTCTATTCTTGACAGAACTCTTTCACGTCTATGAGCATTTTGATGCCCTCCTAGGGCTTGAGAACTTGGAAACTTTTTGCTGCAAAACTTGCATGGGAATTGCCTCTGCTTAGGCATAATCATCTGATGATTAGGGTTTTCCACTGCTTTTGGTGAATCCATGGGGTTTTTCAGAGTTTTGCAGATGGAAGAAGACTCTCCAACCATGTTGTTGTTGCCAAGACTCATGGATAGTAACAACTCTGAATCCACAACTTCTGCAGAAGATGCCTCTTCGATCTTGCGTTTCAGTTTTCTACTCTCATCAACCCTACCAAAGAATTCATCAGACATTGTTATGATATATATGAACCACACTCTTGAGAAGATTTTGTTTAAGAACTTTTTTGGTGTTATGTGATTTTGAAGAAGGGGGTATTTATTAAGGGATGGTGATGTGTTACATGCATCACAAACCAATAAAATAATATTTAATTTATTTTTTTAATTTTAAACATTATTATATTATTTAATATGATGTCAAGTATATTTTGTGTGTCAAAGAAATGTTTTCCTTTTCCTTTATTGAGAGATGATTGAATATTGCATCTTGTGTTAAAAGGAAATTCTATGTGTTGGTAGATGCATAACATGGCATTGCATATTAACAAATTTAATTATAAGAGAGAAAAAAACATAATTTAAAAGGCTTTGAAAGTCAAACTTAGATTGGAAATTATTGTAATGTTGTATAAATTATAGTCTAATTTTTTCCCCTACAAACTTCAATCAAAAAATGTAATTAGTGTTCATTTAAATTTATCAGTCAACCTAATTGACCATTAATTGTAGGTTTATTTTATTAGCATTGCATGTGTTGAGTCCATTTCATTTTGTAGCTATTTCTTCATAAAATTCAAATTTTACTTTGACTAGAAAAATACTACAAGTATATGATATGTTTTATTTTAAGGTAGTTTGAAAACCCATTGACCAAAAAAAGATTGAAAACTAATAAGCTCATTAATGTAAAATAATGTATAACAAAACAATCTAAAAAAAGAATTGTCAACAATTCAAACTTGACTTTTTGTCCCTAATCATTGTAGTAATAATTAATTGGTATATTAAATACTCCTTTTAATTTGGAGAGCTTGGGGAGAAATTTATTATATTTTATTATTTTTAGTTTGAAAAATTGCATTAAATCTATTAATCATTTTAAGTTGACTAAGGATTGACCTTGTGGTTTAGTATAGGATAAAAAATACTTATACCCACAAAATTTGTAATTAAAATTAAGTTGAACTTTTAAATAAATATAGATATATTTTTACTCATTGTGAAATCAAGATAGTTGTCCTATGGGTACTTGTTATTTATTATCCATTTTAGTGAATTTGATTATTAAATTTAGTTTCAAAATTGAAGTATTTTGGTTAGTGTAACCGTGTTGAATATTTCACTAACTTATTTCCTTTTATCTTTAAACCACATTTAATTTTTTTCTAATAATTTAAAACTATGGTCAAAATCTATTTAAAATATTTATTATATGCCTAAATATTGAAACACTCAAAAGTATGTATATATGCATATGAGTGTTGTAGGAGACTCTATTCCAAGTGTGAGGCAAAAACACTATAAAGGGACTTCAACTATGATTTAAGAGTTTTTGCATAAAACTCAAACTACTTCCAATGCTTTCATTTTGAATTGCTTTATTCCCTTTTAAAAAAAAAAATTAAAGATGAAGAGAAAGAGAACAATATTGTGTATTGCAAGCAATTGTGTTGATACTCTACCTATTCAAGTTTAATTTAACATACATAATTAATATATATATATATATATATATTCACATATATGTAGTTATTACACAACTAATATTACAAATATATATATATATATATATTATCCACAAAAGAATAAATAAAATAAGATTCAACATATAAATTTTTTTAATCAATAAAAAAAAATTAATAAAAGAAACATATTTCAACCTTTTTAAAAAAAAAATCTAAACAGTGTATTAGTTGACCATACCTCTAAATATAACCCCTACATACTTTAAAAAAATTATGTGATATATATATATATTAATTGGTTGTTTTCATAACACTGTATTAAAATTTCAAACTAATAAACTATAACATTTGTCATAATGTTTTATTTGTCTAATTCTAGCTTTTAGTATAGATTTCATCTACTAATATCTCATAAAATTTCATACACATTTAGTTAAGTATAATTGACATTATACATCAATTTGATATTATAAATCATTATTATATGATATATTTATCTATGTAACTTAATATATCAATGTAACTTCAAAAGTCATTGGATCCCCTAATTTAATAAGAAACGCATATAACATCAATAACTAAGTAGTAACTCCGTAATTACTAATTACTAATTACATAACACACGTGTCTATTGCATTAATACCATTTTAGTCATACTTACCAATATCATAACCTCTTTTAATTCAATCCATGTCATACAAATGACCAATAGAATAATCAATATTAAAAAAATTCCAATTAACTTAAATTATAAATAAAATTTATAAAAATAAATAAATGTGCAAAGATTGAATTAGACACTATCAGAGACACGGACACGAAGATGAAGATATGTACAATCTCTAAAATGTACGACACGGGGACACGAATCTATATATTATATAATTATGAATTATATAAATTAAGAATAAAGATTTATGTGTACAAGTATGTTCCAGATTATTTTTTAGAGTAGAAAGATGTTTTCCATAACTGATTCAAAATGATTTGTTTCTTATTTTTATAATCATAATAAAAATTTATACAATAAGTTTGAGTTTTAGAAAATTAATGTATTTTTCCTTTTTAAAATTGTGTTAGAAGCGTACTAGAATTGTCAGAAATTCAACAAACACTTTTTGAATTGGACACTTTACGGATACGTGTCCTACAAGTGTCATACGAGTGTCGTGTCTGATACGAGTATCCGACACCGACACACCATTTAAGAGGATTGTCTGAACTTCATATACACTACTAGAAAATCATTAAATAAAAGTCAATTTTAGAAACAAAAAACTTAGTTGATATATTGACTAAATTAGATACTATTTCAAATACTAAAAACATTATTGGTATCTATATTAGTTTTTACTATTGATAAATAGTTTTTAAATTAGTTTATATTTTAAAGACAAATTTGATTAATCTAATATAAGTTACCTAATGTTAAATAAGTATTAGACATAATAAGAGATGACATTAGATAAATTACAAGTTGTTGACAAATGCAAGAAAAGTTTAAAGCGAACATCATAAGACGAGACAAGCTAATTATAAACGAGTGTCAAAGAACAACAAACACATAGAAACAAAAGACATGTAAGATGCAAGATGACTATGATATGAGTAGACGACCAAATCATCAATGAACGCTCTACTCTAATAGAAGATCTTATCAAGTTACATTATTCCTACAAGACAAATAATACAAAAGATAAGAATTTTGTCCTTGAAGCACTATCATTAAAGAAACTCTAGAAGAATGGAAGTGTTAATTAAATGTTATAGAAGAACAAACACACCCAACAAAAGTAGACATATGCTATGATGAGCATTATTTAACAAGAACAAACGAGTATGTTAAAGCTCAACGCAATAAACAATCATTTGCAAGTCAAAAAGATTTGACACACATCAAGTACCTTATACTAGACACGTTTTTCCAGTGTCACATCATCTACTCCTTATAAGTTGACTAATGAACATCTTTCAAGGAATATTTTGACAATACCGTTTATCAATGACACACATACACCTCAAATATAAATAGAGTGATTTACACATCTCATCGTACTATATAACAAAGGATGTCAATATAAAGTTATTAACTTTTTTAAAAAGCTCTAACCCACAATGTTTTGAAGCATGCAACCTACAATGGTCCTCCCTCTTTGGATGTTTATATAAGATTTCAAGACATAATTATGAGTCTTACATGGATGAGAAAAGTGTTGAAAAACCTTCGAGTTCTTAAATTGTAGTCATCTTCTTGATGAATTATAGAGAAATCTATATTGTAAATCCTTCACTACTATGAAGTTATCTATAGAAATAGGATGCATAATTTCATATATACTTATTTGAGTGTGAACCTTCCTTATTATCAAAGAACTTGTTGTTGCATTTCAAAGCCACGTTTCAATAATGTTGTGTTTGCTTCAACGTATTTACTCTACCCGCAGACGAATTTGCAGGATGCTTCGTGTTTGTTTCAACATATTTGTGCGGATGTGTGGGTGAAGCAATGTGTGGAATGTGTATCCTCTCACATATGCACAAAGATCACCACGAAAAGTCACATTGACCAGTGCACCATTATGTTTTTGCCCTTACTTTTCATGTTCAATCACATTGTCTAAGTACATTGCTTTTGAATTTTCATGTTGTGTCATTTCTAGACCTCCATAACACATAAACGAAGACATAACCAACTACATCATTAAATATAAAACATAATCGATTATGTGAAAAAAAAAATAACCAGTCACATAATTGGTTGTGTGTATAAAAATAGTTGATAATCAATTATGTGTGAAAAAAACTATTAAGATAATTTAATGTGTGAAAAATACTACTAAGATAATTATGTGTATAAAAATAGTTGATAATCGATTATGTGAAAAAAATAACTACTGAGATAATTAATTATGTGTCCGAAAATCAATGGATAATCAATTATTCCAATCTCTTAATTGATTATGTCACTCATCTGTGTTGTATTTCACATTCATGAACTTGTTTTAATTTTGTTGTTTGTGTTTTTTGTGTGTGTTATTATTATAACAAATTATTTTATAATTAATAATATTATTTAAATTCAATACAAATTATGGTCATAATTATATTTTATAAAATTATGAATATTAAAATTATTTATTTGATTTTTACAATTTAAAATTTTTACATATATTCATATTTTTCCACCTATTTATTTTAGAAATATGAAAAGTTGAAATTTTGATTTTTAATGTAAATACAATTATTTTCTAAAAAAGTTTTATTTTCTTACAAATTGGCATAGTCTGCATCTTTGTCCGATAGTCAATTCTTACACATTTTTTTTGAAAATAAAGTTTTAATTACATTTTATGTATTATTTTTATGAAATTTTTTTATGTTATGACAATATTATCTAATTCGTAATTTTTCCAAAAAAATATTAATTTAATGGTACAAGAAATAATTGACAAAATTTTAATTAACTTAAGTATACTAAAAAAATGTCTCATTTCATTATTTATAAATTTTTAATTATAACAATAAATTTATAAACTTATATTTAACTTTTTTTTTTTTTCACAACCATCACATTACTCATAAATCTAATTAAACTTTTCTTATAAATTTACTTTAACATATTTCAATCCATTATCTTCTTAAATTATCCTTAAATTACGTTTACATCCCTTTCCTAATCCAAAGATAAAAAATTATTTTCTCTTATACTTTAAAAAGTTTATCCAACATTTCAGAAAAAAAATATTTCTTGACGCTTTGAGTAATACGGAGGAATTGACTCTTTAGTTTTCAACGTGGCTAAAAAACACGGAACCGGGCTCGTACGGACACGATGAGTTTGCGTTAGTTTCGTGGATGGTCTTTCGTTTTGTGAGTCATATCATTTTCATGCTTTTTGTGTGACTCACTCTCACAGACTCTAACAGATTCTCTTCGCTCTTCTTCACCGCTCTCTACCAAAATGCACTCCACTCCGTTGCTCCTTGAGGAGCCTATCAGAATGGCTTCCATTCTCGAACCATCCAAGCCTGTCAGCATCTTCTCTCTCTCTCTCTCTCTGGTTTCAATTTTCTTAATTTTGTGGAATTTTCAATTTGCAAGCTCTGTGATGGGAAAAGACGAAATAATAATCGTTTCTTTCGGTTTGCTTGTTGTTTCCATCTTGCATTTGTTGATGCTTTGTTTGTTTGTTTGCTGGATATTAATTTAGCAGTCGGAAACGAGATTCTTGCTGTTTAATCTTTGAAATATTTGATAACGTGAAGGAACTTGACTTTTTTGTAATTAGAAAGTGAAGTAGGAAAAAGAAAATGCCAAATGAAAGCGTGAGTAAGCGTGCCTTTAGTTTTTAGTTTTTTTCGGGAACTGAAAACGGTTTTCTTAGGGACTGTTTGTTTCAGATCTCAGTTTTTAATTTTTTATTTTGAAAACTGTTTTTGTGAAAAATGTTCAATAGTCAACTTCTAATTGATCACTGACTTTTACTCAAAATCAAGAAGTTTAAAGCATTTTCAGAGTTTTTCTCTTGTGTTTATATCGTTGTTTTTTCAGATTTTGTTTATTATTTGGTGTTGAAGTGTGAAACTAAAGACATTGTTAGCCTATTCTAGAGAATTTGTGCTTCTTGACAATTTGGATTTTTACTAAGTGGTTGGTGAAATGCCCTCTGCAGAGTTTCTTTCCGGCTATGACAAAGATTGTTGGCACACTTGGCCCTAAGTCACGATCAGTTGATGTGATTTCTCAATGTCTTGAGGCAGGAATGTCTGGTAGTTTTCCAATGCAACCTTTGATTGTTTGGAATTAGTAGGCCTTTTTTTTCAAAATCAATAACTACGTTACATGTAAGAATCTAGTAGTATTAGTGTTGCTTCTTTATAGTTTGCAGCTTCCCTTGCGTTTCTACTGTCTGTGATTGTTGACAAGCTTGAGTTTTCATTTGGTCATGACTGTCTTATTTTTTTTTTCTTACAATGTGTCAGTGGCAAGATTTGATTTTTCATGGGGTGATCCAGTATACCACCAAGAGACGTTGGAACATCTAAGGACTGCTATCAAAAGTACCAAGAAACTCTGTGCGGTAAACTTACCATGTAAAAAAATGTGTAGGCAGTAAGCAATAATTATGGAATTACTTTTCTTGATCTCTTAAAGAAACAATACATTGATATTTAAATGAAAAATGGAATCCTAATAAAAGCAAATAAATCTCAAGACATAAAGACTCTAAATCTGGAGCAAATCCACCAAATAGACTCCTAATCCCAATCCCTTAATTTTAGGGGGATTTCTTACAAAAAATCTATATTTATTGGACTGTAAATGTGCAACACCCATATTTCAATAACTAAATTACATTAATCCTTACTCCTTGTGCATGACATCGATGAATTATGGTTTATCAAAAAAAAGTAACTGATATTAATTCCTTATGTTTATGCTTCAATATGCTTTCAAAATGTGAAAATACTATCTGAAGGTTAATGCATGTTAAAATAAATATGCATTTTTGTCTAACTCCAGGTTATGCTAGATACTGTGGGTCCAGAACTACAAGTTGTCAACAAAACTGAGCACCCAATTTCCCTTCAGGCTGACACATTGGTTGTCTTAACTCCTGATCAGAACAAAGAAGCTGCTTCAAATCTTTTGCCTTTAAATTTTAATGGGCTTTCAAAGGTCAGTAATGGTGTTTTAGCAAATGTTTCTGAAGGGAGAAGGGGTATTATATGTATGTTGAATAATGGCTATATCTTTTTGAGGTTTGCATACATGTGTATAGCAATAGTAGTCAAGTGCATGTTGTCTTCATTTGATTTTTCATCCAGCTGTTTACTTGTGGTGTCTTGGTCTTTGTGTGACTTGTGGGAAGCACTACAAGGAATATGAGTGTGACACATTGGATCACAAGCCAATTAACTGAATTGTAGTGCTTCACACAAGTCACACATGTGTGTGGCTACAGGGGAGAAGGGAGGTAGAGAGGAACAGGACTGAAATTAGGGAGAGTGTGAATACCACGAGTTGTTTTTGTTTCTTCTTTTCCATCTCCCATACACATTGACCAGACAGAACATACTGAATAATACATTCTTTCTGATACCATTCTTGTTCTCTGTAACTACTTTGTTCCTAACACTCCCCCTGGCATGCTACCAGACAACAGACATTTTAGCTCCAAGGCCTAATTAAGCCTTAGATCTGAACTAGGCATGATTGACATATACCAATCAGTTTGAAGGAGGAATTTTGGATACTGGTTTCAGATTAGTAGGAATTAATTACAATACATAATTTTGACGAATAGCTCAGATTTTAGATCCTTCACTTAATTGTTTGTTTGATTTAGGTTATTTTGGTGATAGCATTGCATATTTTTTTGGTTTTCTAGGAGAACTTTCAAAAAGTAAAGTGATTATTGTCCTAAAATTAATTTTCACCAAACATTTGAATAAGTCCCGCTGGCTGCAGCTTTATTTTGTCTATTCTTCAAGCAATTTCTAAGGTAGAGTTTTTTTTCTCCTTTTGTTTTAGGCTCCTAGGTTAGTTATAATCTTTCCCATTTATTCTGCTACTTTTTAATTGTTGCTTATAAAAAAATATTATACAATTTTACTCCAAAATATACAGTAATATACCTTTATGCATGGTGTCACATAAAGCCATAGTTTCTTGATGGTTGATACATGTAGGTCCTTTAAAATGGCCACGAAATTTTTTCAGATATGCTTTAAATTATAATTGTTGAAAGATTGCAATAAAGGCGGGGCATATGGATATCAAGAGGCAGCAGCATGATATTGATACTTTGGCAAAACAAATAAGAAAACTGAATACGGGACAAAGCCTGCATTTTAATGGCTGATGTTTCCTTTATTAATGCTATATTTATAAAATTTGCCAGGACTTCTAAGATGTGCTCAGAAGTTTGCATATTCATTTAAAAAGACTATATGAAGGGAAGGAAGTTTTTGTGAAACTAGTATTCTTCTGAGATATGCAAGAGAGAAAATCGATCGTAAAACTGGAGGGAATTTCTGAACAAATGGCTGCACTTTCTGTTTTCTCTTTCTTCATTCCAAGACAGGCTGTTTAATATTTTCCTAAAGATTCCAATAACAGAGAGTATGCAAGTAGATTTGAAATTTAGTGATATAGGCTCTAAGTCTGTAATTAATGATTTTATTTTGTGTTACTTTAGACATGCGGTGTGGTATAATTTTATCATAATTTTGTATTATTAAGGAATTATCACTATTCCAGTAGCTCTAATCTTGATTATTTTACTTTAAAATTCTTATATAATAACAGTTTGTGTTTTTACAAATTTAGCTTCTTATTTTGCATGCTGTACTATGACTATCTGTACCGTCTAGTGTTTGCTTAACATGAGGAATCTACAATTTTGCAGGCTGTGAAGAAGGGTGATAATATTTTTATTGGTCAATACCTGTTTACTGGAAGTGAAACAACTTCAGTGTGGCTTGAGGTAATGCAATCTTGGATGGATTAGTTCTCTCTTCAATGCTTCAGCAAATAGTTTTTGCTGACTATTTTAATAATTTTGAAATTATAGGGTTTAGATAAGGAAAGGAAACTTTAAATAACATGATAATAGGTTGATATGTTATTATTTTTATTATATCAGGAATAATGTATATGACTGATACTGGTTGTAATTAGGATTGTAACTTGTATAGTGATGCAATGGCATTCTTATCTTGATTTTAAAAAAGATGTTCTTATTATTATAATAATAAAACCTGTTTCTAGATGTGATGTATTACTATATACTAATACTCCTATCCTATCTATAACTATACTAATAATAAGGTCATGTACTGGTTCCACTAGTACAAACCCATTAATATACTAAGATTAATAATATGATGAGGACCAAAATTGATTAGTGTTGTAGAAAAAGGGCCTTGATTGGTTTTGTATCTAAGATATATTTGTTGTGAGTATAATATTGTGGTATTTAAATTGTATTTGTTGAAAAGGGTGGGGACTACTTGGTCACATTTATCATTCTTGTTTAATGTTCCTTTTGACACTTTATATTATAATTATAGAAATAAGGAACAAATTCAATATCAAGAATATCTCAATTATTATGTATTATCAGGAGTGTTTTTATTTATTCTCGTATCATATCTTTGTTTCTAGAGGATATCAAATTTCCTCTATTATATGATTTCGTTTTCTCAATATAAATAAAGCATTTGTGTTATTTCAGAAACATATGGTTTCAGTTCATTGTTTCTCTCTTTCCTATAGTTTAGCAGATTCTAACAGGTACTGTCATCTATTTCCTATTCCCTCTTTCTTGTTAACAAGGAATCTGCTTTTGTTTGTTTCCTACTTTGTTTTAGGAATAAGAATATATCTATCAATTGTATGTATTTAGAATCCTTAAATTGAGCTGTAGAGATTAGAACTTAGTATTAATTTGTGATTAATGTTGTAAATGAGAATCAATTATCATTAATACTTGTAAATGAGTTTATCCTATTAAGGGGGATAATATAATCAAACAAGGTATGAAACGAAAATTTCTTGACACTCTTTTTCCTCTTAATATCTGTTGTCATTATTTTTTCTTAATCTCTTAATCCATATTCATGACTGTAATAAACATAAAAGAGTAAAGTAAAGCTATTCCATTTCAACTAAATACCCACAATAATGGCATATGGTCTGCTAGCCCAATCATAATTTTCCTGTCTCTAGTGGGGAAAGTTCTTCCCTTTTTGGCTGGTTTTGGGTGAGGAGGGTTTTGACACTCTGGTTTGTAGCCATATGCTCCAATCCTCTGGAGCTACATGCCCTACCCTGTCATTTCAACTGGATATCAGAGGACCTTACAATGGGAAAAAGATCTGTTTTACCTTGGATAATAGTACCAACATGCTTGCTGCTTATTTGCACTTAGTTTTTCTAAGCAAGTGTTTTAAGATATAGAGTGCAGAAAGTAAAATACTGCTTATACTCTTGTCATTATTAACTCATCATCACATCACTCAATTAGTTTTTATTTCTGTAATGCAGGTCAGCGAAGTGAATGGTGATGATGTCACTTGTGTCATAAAAAATTCTGCTACTCTTTCTGGGTCGCTGTATACTTTACATGTCTCACAAATTCGTATTGATCTTCCCACTCTAACCAATAAGGATAAGGAGGTAACAATTAAAGAATCCAAAAGAATCAGGATTGACTTTCTTTAGGTTTTGGTAGAATTGATTTTGAAAGAATTGGTCTGTAAAGTTGATTGTAAAAAGATTATGTGTTAGGGAATTATATTGTACAAGTGAGTTTTAAAGCATTGATTTTGTCTGGATGGTAAAGTAGATGACCTTAGAAGTGTAAATATGGGTATTTTTAAAAAAAATTTGTTGGTCCTGCACCCTAAATCAATTATTTTCACTTTGGAATTAAAAAAAAGTTTGTTTCAAAATCAATTCTATGTTGTCTGCACCAACCACAAGACTTTCATGATATAAGCTACAACATTTATTGTTAGTTTCTTACAGTTCAGCTAATGTTGTCATTTCCCTTTTTAACTCAGGTAATAAGCACTTGGGGTGTTCAAAACAATATAGACTTCCTCTCATTATCATTCACCAGGCACGCCGAAGATGTTCGCCATGTAAGGGTTATTGCTGATAGGTTTCATCCTATTAATTATGTATTTTTAGCTTTCCCTCATATATTATTTACTACAAAAACTTCCCTCTTGCATGAAAACATCTGCAAGGCTTGAATAAATGGAAAATGTTGCAACTAAATCAGTCACTCCAAAATGTTGTCTAGCATCTGACAAATTCTAGTGATGCTTATGATGTTTTCTTATCAGCTCAATGACCAGCCTGGCAACTTTGTCACTAAGTCCTTGAGAGGGCCTAGAATTCAGTTTATATATTCCAAGCTAGGCATATACTATTTATATGCTCTACCTTTGTATCTTCTTTGAATTTGAGACCTAAAGTATATAAAGATGAGTACAATTATGTACTCGTCTTAAGACATTTTAAAACATAATTGTACTCATCTTTATATATATACATACATACAATTAAATGTAACTAAATATATGGGCCTTGTCCCATCTCTTTGTATCTTCTTTGAATTTGAGACTTATGTATATATACATTCTCCTCTGTTGTAATAGATCCACAAACATTATTATTTTCCTCTTCACTATATATCTCAACATATTCAAAAACATCGACAGAGAAAAACTCACTGATTATTCATCACATTGAAGTATAACACCAACCATTTTTTAACAAATTTGTTGCCATAACAACAATTTAGATTTTAGTTATGGACTTTATCGAAATTGTGCTACTCATTATGTATTTTAGGAAGCTTTTTATTTTATCTTCCTATAATTTTATTCTATATTATAGTAGTATCATGGCATTAATACTTGAATTATGTATTTAAAAACCCCATAATTATCAGGATTTGTTTCCTTAGAATTAGCATTCTGTAATTCTTAAAATAACCAGCATGCTCATGTATTTATAAGTGTAGTGACCTCATTATTGTATTACAGAAGAAATATATTATTCTTTCTAAAGTTGAGAGACTTATACTTTATTTTTCCAGAAGTACTCAACTGTTTTGGCTGTCTTTTCATAAGAATAGGGGCCTGTATAGTAAATGCAAAGCACAGAGGAAGGGAGAGTGATTTACTTATTTATCTGCTGTAATTTACTTTTAACTTCTAAATTTGTTATATTGTACTTGTACAGAATTGTTGATTTAGTAAGTCATTTTCTTTATTTTAGTTTTCCTTAATGCACAGTAATAAAATTTTACTATTTGTTATTTGGCAGGCCCGTGAGTTCCTCTCTAAATTAGGTGACCTCAAACAAACACAGATCTTTGCAAAGATTGAAAATATAGAGGTGAGAAACTTCAAATCTTTTAGAACCGTATTACAAATAAAAGTGGTAGTTCAAGATTGTTGGTGTGTGTGCTTTTTGATTTTGACTGCATCTTTTGTCTGTAAATTGTAATAGGGATTGACTCATTTCGATGAGATATTGCGAGAAGCGGATGGTATCATCCTCTCACGTGGAAATTTGGGGATAGATCTTCCACCTGAGAAGGTTTGCTTTTAATTGTGGACAGAAGAATCCAATGTTTATGATTCATTTATACGTAGATAATAGTTATTATGATATTATTATTATTTTTTTTTTCAGCATGTGTCTGCATACTGCTATTCATGGCAGTATTTTCTAACTGCATAGTATTGAACTTGTTGACAACTCTCTAATGGACCACATCCCTTTTATACTCATAAAAACTTGTGACCTGCATAATATAATAATTTTCTCAAATCTTGCATATATCTATATGGATTTGGCAGGTGTTTTTATTCCAAAAGGCGGCTATTTACAAGTGTAACATGGCTGGAAAACCGGCTGTTGTCACACGTGTTGTGGACACTATGACTGACAACCTAAGGCCTACTCGTGCTGAAGCAACTGATGTTGCCAATGCAGTCTTAGATGGTATGTTTTATTTTCTTGATATAGTTCATTTTGTTATAACGTGAGTCAAGTTTTGATTTTGATGGATTTATAGACTATAGCATAGATTGCACTGCATACTCCTATTTTTTTAAATAAAAAAAGGAAAAAATACTATTGTATCACTATACAGGTTGCAATCCTAATTAGGGTAGCACTACAACCTGTACAGATCATATTGAGCATTTTATTAATAATCCTTCAAATTTATGGTGCTAATCCATGGTTCTATCATCTCTAAATGTTTTCTTTTTTACCTATTTTATGAATTATCTATGCACTGCATTTTCTGTTTTTATTAATACTTCCATTTTTATGGTGTTTATTAATGGTTGTATCTTAATTTGTTTTTTCCATTTTGATGTAGGAACTGATGCCATTGTTCTAGGGGCCGAGACTTTGCGTGGATTATACCCTGTGGAGACTATTTCCACTGTTGGAAAAATTTGTGCCGAGGTGGGAACTAGAATGTATTTTTTTAACTATACACTAAGTTAGTCCCCAAACACATTTAGAGTCTGATACCTTTTTAAGGTTCTGGCAGGCATTCTCTTAACCAATGCTCTTTGCAGGCAGAGAAAGTTTATAATCAAGATATATATTTCAAGAAGGCTGTCAAATTTGTGGGTGAGCCAATGACTCATTTGGAATCAATAACCTCCTCTGCGGTACTCTTGTCTTTTTCACTAAAATTTATTTAGGGTAGTTTTAATTTCTTTTCCCTCACTGCCATTACATTACTTCACTTGCTTAAAAATAAATTTTGCTTAGTCAAATACATATTTGGGAATAATTTCATTGTGTGAACCTGCAGGTTCGGGCAGCCATCAAGGTTAAGGCTTCTGTTATTATTTGCTTTACTTCATCTGGAAGGGCTGCAAGGTTTCATTTCAATTTTTCATAACAGCCCTTTTATTATTTTAAGAATTTTCTCATGCGTTGGTTATCGATTCAAATGTCAGTGCACTTCTTTGTTTATTAATAATTAATTATGTTGCACTTTTGATGTCTTGTTAACAAATCATTTGAGTTATCTATTATTGGGTAAATTTGTAGGCTGATTGCCAAGTACCATCCAACCATGCCTGTGATATCTGTTGTTATTCCTCAACTAAAGACAAATCAACTTCGATGGACTTTCACTGGAGCTTTTGAGGTATTTAACTGATAACTGGACATAAGTTGTTTTATGGAGTATTCACATGAATCCTGAAGCTCGCCTTCTGTTATAAGTCAGAGTTAGCATGATTCGGTTCCTTGAGTCGGCTCACTCTTGGATATACTTTTTAACTTGGTACTTAGTATATATTCTGTAATGAAGCTTGATAAAAACACCTGATTGACTTAGCTCCTATTAGACTACTGACTAAAATTATTCATAGGTTTTTTCCCCAATTGTATAAGCTCCATGTACGATTGATAACTTTAGTTTTATGTACAGTGGAATAATGATTTTTTAAGTGATCAATTCTCGTGTGTTGTAAGTTGTCTTTGACTTTTGTGCACTCTTTAACTTCTCTTTGAAGCACTACGGTGAACCTTTATTTGGTGTATGTATCCACTAATCAAAAGCAGTGCCTCGAAACCTTGTGGATAGTCCGTGGCACATACAAAACTTTGCTTGTTTGTATTCATTTATGTTCTCGAACGGGTTTAGGGACCTGGAGAACGATTGATCCTTCTGTCGTATTCGGTCAGCTTTGCACCCTTGATGCTCCCTGACGTGCTGCTCTTCCTAGTCGTCTGACTCCTCAAGCGGGTTGGGTACCTGTAGAAGGCACTCCAACGCTCGAGTCAGTGGGGTATCGGCACTCGATTGTCAGAGTACTGTAGATAATGACGTACATTTCTCCTTGGAATGCGTGATATTTAGATTACCTTGATGAGCCTTTGTTGTTGGGCCAGATTAGGGGGTTGGTTTGCGATTAGGGTTGTGTTAGGTCACTCTTAACCTTGGATTAGTCTCGCTAATCCGGTCAACCTTTGACTTCAGCGCTACGTGTCGGTCAGCCACGTGTGCGACGTGGTCAACCCTATCGCTTGGGTTGCGGTTTAGTCTGCGAGTTGGCCGAGTTGGCTGACTCGGCTAGTTGTACCAGTACATCTGCCTCCCAGGCTCGAGAGATGCTACAGCCGAAGCGTCTGAAAAGTGGGCTCGGGCGGTTTGTGTAATGATGAGTGAAGTGATAGTAAGGGGCGTCTGAACGAGTGATGTGATGTGCATTTATGAGGGGTTTTTTTGGGCGCCAAGCGATGTGGGTCGTTGGATCAAGCAGATCCAATGGCTGGGATCTCGTGACGTTTGGGTTTCCGAGGCGCCTTCGGGCTATAAGTAGGGGCTGGGAACAATTGCCTTTCACGCGTTATCATTGATTGAGCTCTGACACTCGAACGAATCCGAGCGATCTTAGTCACCTTCCTCGTTCGTCTCAAGGTTAGTTATGTCTACTCATTTGCGTCCGACTTCTTCTACGTTCGCTCGGTCTCCTCTTCCCGAACCTCCTTCTTGTTCGTCGTCCTCTTGTTCCTCTTCTTCTTCTTCCTTTTCTTCTTCTAACAAGGTTGTTTTGGTCGGGGCAGTTGGGAACGTTGCTTCTATGACGGAGAGGGTAAGGGGTGACGATGCTGGTAATGCGTCGAACAGGTCAGCCTCTTGTGAACGGTCGCGTCCTCATGTGGGGCTTGCCTGGGTTGACCCCAAGGTGTGCGAGGTGGCGTCCTTTTTTCATACGGATGCCTCGGTGGCCAAATTTTTGAACGAGGTTCCTGTCTTAAAGGCCTCGGCCGAAGAGTCTCGGTTGGCCTTCGATCCTTGTTCTTTGGAGGACCGTGTGTATAGGGAGCAGTCATCTACCGAACCCCCCTTCTTTTTTATGTACAGTTGTCTTTTTTTGGACCTCCATGTGTCCCTTCCCTTTGATGCTTTTACGGTCGGGGTCCTTAGGAAACTTAATGTGGCCCCAACCCAGTTGCATCCCAACTCATGGGCATCCATGCAAGCTTTTCGCGTGGTGTGCTGGATGTTTGGGGTGCGTCCTCTTCCCTCTTGCTTTTTGCATTTCTATGCGTCCCATCCGGCCGAGTTGGTCGGATGACATTCTTTAGTTAGTTGGGCTGGTAGCATGTTATTCAAGGCCTTCACAGCCTCCTATAAGAACTTCAAAGAGAAGTTCTTTAAGGTGTATGTGGAGCCGGCAGGTACGTGCTACTTTTTCGATGAGGTTGGCCAGTCACGGTTCCCCTTGTTTTGGACGAGAAAACCCACAAAGATCAAGGATTGGCCATGACCGGCCTACCCGAGTGAGCATGAGCGAGTGATCTTTGCCTTGTTCGATAGTCTCCCCAAGAAGCTCCCCTCTCGACCGCTCATGTCGCTGTACACGGTGACCGATCGCGCGGTGGCCTTCGAGGGTATGTGGTCTTTATCGTTTGTCATTTTTTGTTTTTCTTCTTCATCTGATCGATTTTCCCTTGTTTTAGAAATTGCCAAGAGAGAAATACCGCTAGCGGTCGGTATGCTATGTGAGGCTTCATCCCGGCCGAACTGTTGTGGGACGTTGGGGTCCCACACTCGTGTTTAGGTATCGAAAGGGTACGCCGTGTGAGGCTTCATCTTGGCCAACGTCTATATTTGGGCGTCGGGAGGGTATGCCGGTTAGGACTACATCCTGGCCGAGCCGTGCGTGTAGTTCGCGGTCTACGCAATTTTGTATAAAACGCCTCGTTAAAACCTCTCCGACCGATGGTGCTGCCGGGTGAGGAAAGAGTGCGTACATTTTATTCATGTTTAGCTGAAATAAAATTGTAGGTGTGTGGCATTCCACGTCCTCGGTACAATTTTTCCTGATAGTTGTTCTAGGTGGTAAGCTCCCCCTTCTCCTACTTCTCGGATTCAGAATGGTCCTTTCGAGTTCGATGAGAACTTGCTGTCCAACTTCCTAGTGTTGTTGCACATTCTCCAGACGAGGTCGCCCCTGTGGAAGCTTCTAGGCCGAACCTTCGTGTTGTATCTTCTTGCCGCTCGGAGCTTGCACGCTGCTTTCCGGATCTTGCTCTTGTCGCGAAGTTCGTTGAGGAGGTCGAGGCCGACTGCTAGGCTTTCCTTGTTGAGGGATAAATCAAAGTGTTGCCGTCTGATGGACGGTTCACCCACCTCCACTAGTATCATGGCCTCGGTGCCGTATGTGAGGGTGGATGGGGTTTCTTGCGTAGTGGTTTGTGGAGTGCATCGGTATGCCCATAGGACCTTGAGAAGTTCCTCCGTCCATCTTCCTTTTGCAGTTCCGAGCCTCTTTTTTAGTTCATTCAGCAGGACTTTGTTGGTCGCTTCTGCCTAACTGTTCGTTTGTGGGTGTTCGACGGAGCTTGTAACAGACTTGATGCCGAGGTCGTCGTAGAAGGTTTGGAGGCCCTAATCAATGAATTGTCGGCCATTATCAGATACGATGGAGTTCGGTACTCCGAACCGGCATACTATGTTTTTCCGTATGAAATTTTGGACGTTGCGTGCGGATATGGTGGCTAGGGGCTCGGTCTCTATCCACTTTGTAAAGTAGTCCACAACGACTAGCAGGTGCTTCGTTTGGCCCTTGTCGGGTGAGAATGGGATGATGATGTCCATTCCTCACATGGCGAATGGCCAGGGTGATGTCATGCTGTGTAGCTCTTTTGGTTTCTGGTGATAGAGGGGGTCGAATTCTTGACATTTTTGGCACTTCTTGACATACTCCGCGCAATCTCCATGGACGGTCGACCAATAGTATCTTGCTCGGATGACTTTGGCTGCCATTGTTCGGGCCCTAGAGTGGCTGCCGCACGCTCCATCGTGAATCTCCTGCAATACATATTGAGATTGTTCCTTGGTGAGGTATTTTAGGAGCGGTGTCGAGTATCCTCTTCGATACAGGTTCTGACCGATCATGGTGTATCGGGCGCATTGTCGTCGGATGCTTTTCTCCTCCCCTGGCTGGCATGTCCCGTGTTCTAGGTATTGGATGATTTGGCTCATCCACGTGTGGGTTTCGATGACTACCATGTAGGGATGGGCAAAAAATCCAATTATAACAAAACTGCTCTATTTTTACATTGATCCAATCCATTTAATATCCATTTGTTTAAATTTAGTTTTTATATTGATCCACATTATATCAATTTTCTAGATAAGATATCCATTTTACTTAAATGGATATTAGAAACTAGAAAATCCAGATTTCCAATTTAATTCTCTGTGTGATGAAGCTTTATTTATTGTATTAACTTACCTATCACCTACGGCATTCCTCTGCACCGTATGACCTTCAGTAACTCTTTCATCTACATATACTTATCCATTCTTCTTCCTTTTTCATTTATACTTTATTATCCTCTTTTTTTAATTCTTAAATAATTTATTTCTATTATTGTTATTTTCTTTTGTTAAAAAGCTATTTCTATAAAGCACTCGGTTGTCAGAGTACTGTAGATAATGACGTACTTTTGTCCTTGGAATGCGTGATATTTATATTACCTTGATGAACCCTTGTTGTTGGGCCAGATTAGGGGTTGGTTTGCGATTAGGGTTGCATTAGGTCACCTTTAACCTTGGATTTTTAGTCTCGCTAATCTGGTCAACCTTTGACTTGCATGGGTTGCGGTTTGGTCTGCGAGTTGGCCGAGTTGGCTACTCGGTCGGTCGTACCAGTACAATTTCCATGAAAAGAGGTAGCCATTTTACAAATGTAAAAAACTTGATTTGACAGGGAAAATGGAGAAAAAATGTTATTGTTCTGTGATTTTTTAATCTTGATCTGAACACTGATTGTTTTCATTCTTTTCTTGACTTGTATGATAACATTCTGGTTTGAAACTAATGTGTTCATGCTCTTTCTTTTAATGATTCTATTGCAGGCTAGACAATCACTTATTGTGAGAGGTCTTTTCCCTATGCTGGCTGATCCACGCCACCCAGTAAGAATTACTTGACGTGAATTAATTTAGTGATGTACACGGGGGAATGGGAACCAATGTAGATCTCAAAACCTCGGAATGTCTAATATTTAAAATCCTTAAACAGAATGTGCCTTATATAATGCAAATCAATAATAAATTCTATAATATAAAACCTAACTTTCCCAATTCAGAATAGCAAGTAAATACTAGTCCGACTGCAAGTATTCCAAGGCCTCAACATCTAATCACCAATTTCCAAATTACCACCGTTTATACCTTAAATCTCAATTTATTTCCAGATTGAAACTAGGTACAATTCCAACGTCCTGTCTTTTGATTCCCCTCATCAGAAGCAATTTTCTAGGACTATTGTGATTTCGGGTGACATTGTGTTTAGATTTGAATATTCCATCTATTTTGGGGTTAGCCTTTACAAAACTGTAAAAGTTTAGTTTATATATGGTAATGACGAGGTGTATTTGTGGTCATTAACTTGTTAACATGAAAGCATATCTTTTGGGTACAGGCCGAGAATAAAAGTGGAACAAGTGAATCAATTTTGAAGGTTGCTTTAGACCATGGCAAGACTTTTGGTATCATAAAGCCACATGATCGAGTTGTTGTTTGCCAGAAAGTTGGTGACTCCTCAGTTGTGAAGATTATTGAGCTTGACGATTAGCACATGGATCATTTTCAAGGTTGCATTATAAGGTTTCTTTCTTTTAGCATTTTCTGTTGTATGTTGTTATAATAAAAAATACTTGAAAGGTCCATTAATAATGTGTATCCACTTTGGAAGAAATGCTCTTGGCGAATGGATATCATCCATTCCAAGCATGCCAACTGATTATAACATTCCAGTTAATTTCCAGTGGATTCAAATCCGGTATAAATTGTTCCACTGAAGTATCTATCTACTTCCAACACCAACTATTTATTTTGGTCAAACTTCCCAAATCACAAAGGCTATTGCTTTGAATTATACTACTGCACTTAATCATGCAACATTTCGGATTCTGTTTCTTCAAGTCACTTAATTCTCTCCATGGGAACTGAAATCATGGAGCTAAATCTTTTATCATAAGATGGGTTTTGTTGGGATTATACACAGCTAAGTTTATTTCATTTTTTTCTAAAGTATTTATGGAGAAACTTGTCTGAAGGAGAGAACTAGAGAAGTTGGAAGGAAAATTGCAAATATAGCATGATTTTGGAGTGCATAAACATGGTTTTGGTGAGAATCGCCAAACTTCACCTTTTGTCATAGTCAGTTTGAATCATCATGAAAATAATTTTTAGCAGCCATAAACTATTTAAACCCTCGAGCAATCAGCAATCATTCCAATTTTCATTTTCAGATAAATTTAAGGGTGAAATTCAAATTTAAGTATTCATTGCAAAGACATGCAAAAACATTGGATTATATATATATGTATGTATATATATATTACAGCAGTAGTGTTTGTTGAGCAACAATGAGGTTCAGCAGCATGTGTTTTGCAATTGGTACAAGCTCTCTGCATAAGGAGCATTGCAAGTATAAATCTAACTAATCAAATAAGAGTCTCTGCAGAATCATAAACGAAACCAAAGAGAGCAAAATTTAATTTACTTTTTGTAGGTTGCCCAAATGAAAAATTATATATATATATATATATATATATATATATATATATATATATATATATATATATTTTTTTTTGTGCAATATATAAAAAATAAATTATATTTTTTTCTTTTTTTTTTTTTTTATGTTTCTACATAGACTCTTATTTGTTTATTTATA
>Ga0123342_1000721_pt1 | contig 53913 bp, 29 predicted proteins | sample Turbeawhitnodule_FD_89960 | JGI IMG/M metagenome (GOLD analysis project Ga0123342, IMG submission 89960) | Root nodule microbial communities of legume samples collected from Mexico - Turtle bean Mexico white nodule | ecosystem: Host-associated > Plants > Roots > Nodule | place: Mexico: Nepantla...
AAATCATTTCAGTTATTTTAATTTTATTTCAAATAAACTGTACACACCCAAAAAAATTAATCATTTATAATAAAAATAAAAATATTAAATATATTTCTAATAAAATAAAAATGCCTATATATAAAAATAGTATAAAAATTTAGTTAAATTAAATTTTACAAAATATAATATTTTATTATTTAAATATTTTAAAGATAAGAGTAAATTTGTAAATATATATAATTTAAAGAATCATAAATAATATTAAAATTAACTAAATACATTAATTTACATAAGGGTATATTTGTAATCTTACAATTTACACAATTCAAAATAATTCAAAATATCCTTACAACCATCACAAACTCACCTATTTCAATAAACTTTCCTCACATATTCATTCTAACATACCCCAATCCAAACAACTTCAATTTTCTTCACACTTCCACTCCTTCACACCCTCAACTTTCCACTCCCACACACCCTCTAATCCAAACAAAGCATAAGAAATAAGATGAATAGTTAAAAATTAAGATTACACGTATAGATCTCATATTACAAATCTCACATATAAAATCGATTTTTGAGATTGAGTAAATTATTTTTAAGATAGAAAACAAAATCATGTAACGATATGGATTGTGGTTTCCTCCACGGTGGCTGCAGGTTATCCTTTTCTCTTAACTTCCGAGAGATATAGCATATTAATAATTGCGTAATTACTTGCAGAATATGAGCTTTCCATAAAGTATCTATGCATGAATATAAGCTTTCATCCTAACATTTGTCAAAATGAATGCAGACAATAAAGACGCCGTCAACAAATATTTTTCCTTATTTTATCTATTAGGCCAATTCTAAATGCTCTAATTAACCAAACACCTGTTTAGATTACTATCGTTGTCATGACTGGAAAAAAATTATTTTCAACAATATATTTCATATTTAGATTCTTAACTTATAAAAGAAAGATCAGTGTAGAATGTCTTTTATAAACATCGGATACAGTTATAATAAATAATTTCACTCAACATTTCATCATAGAAAACCTATATAATTTATTATTATTAATTGCAATAAAAAACTAAATGAAATAAATAATTCATAACTACTTTAAGTTAAATTTATATTGTCATCATAAAAAGCTAACATAAAAAATAATATCACATATTTTAAAATTAAATATAAAATTTTAATCATTCACATTATAATATTATTTGTAATTTATTTCTCTTACTTACAATTTTCTATCCAAATATATAAATACATATTTCTACATTCATAAATAAATATTTATCTTTATTTTAATTCAAAAATTTTAACAATTCTAAAATATTTTTTTAATAAATAAATAACAATTATTCTTTTTACAATGAAATCAGGTTCCATCAAATTTAATAAATTATAACTCATTCTCCTTACATCTAAATAATCTAATTTTCCGGATTCTCTCCTCTTTTTCTTTCTCTTTCTGCTCTCACTCTCTTCCAAACAGTGCATAGAAGAAACTACAAGAGATTAATGAAATAAATTGTGGACCCTACATAAATTAAAAGATTATTAAATTTGTGAAGTTGTGCTAGGGTAACTAGTGGGAGTATCCAAAGTAGGAATGTTTTCTGTTTTTGTCACTCACGTTTTGAACTACTAATATCTTAAAGGGCTTTTTTCTGTAAGCAACCGCATTTGGCCACACAAAGAGTTTTAGTGACACTGGATAAACTAGTTGCAGAACAGTACGCAAAGTTTTTTTTTTCTTTTTTAATTTTAGATTAAAAAAATAATTTAAAGTTGTTATTATATTTAATAGAAAATTTTGTTTGCCAATAAATTTTGAGATTTTTTGTAGAATACATGAATTATAATTAAAAATATGTGTTACATAAAGTTTGTGGCATATGAAATATCATAATTTTATAAGAAGACTTTATATAGAAATTGTTATAATTAAAAAAATAATAAATTCAACTATATTTGGTCCACACTTTTTTTTTGAAGTAGTTTCTTCCAGTACCATATCAATTATAAAGTGCACTTAATATAAAATTAAAATTTGAAAATGTTCTTTTTCATCTTTATTTTCAAAAAAATGGTATTAAATAAAAAAAAGACAAATTTATTGACTTTTGAATTTATACATTCAAAACACTATTATCTTCAGGATTTTCAAATATAAATATTCAAATAATGTAAACAATCAATTTTCCTTTAAGTTTTCAGACAGCACCATGTGCAAAACCTCCAGATTTCCCTATCTAGGAAAAAAAATTCTACATATACAAATCCGAAATTCATCAATCTCAGTATCGCTTTCACTCGGTGCACACTTCTTCTCCATCTTCTCCATCGACAACTCCTCTCTACCACCTTACTCTCCACAGCCTCTGTGCTCAATGAACCTTAGGTGGTATTTTAAATTATTAAGGATAAAAGAGACTTTTTATGTGTATATATATTGATTGAAAATTTGAATTGATTTGGTGGAGGGAAGAATCAGTCTTTTTCTTTTTCTGATCACATAAAAAACTAAGAAAGTGACAAAATTTACATACACTATAAATTTTAGTTATTATTATTGAAGAAATGAGCTTGAGATCTGTAAAATTTATGGGATGTTAAAGATGTGGCACACACTTTTAAGAGACTGAGTGAAAATAAAAAATCTTAAAGATAGTACCGATATTATTGAAATGTAAACATTCTCTCAAAAGGTAAATTAATAATACTTTTTGAATTAAAGGGTAGTGGTATGGAAAAGTACTTCTCCAGCAAATTATTCATCCACAAAGTCTTCGACCCACTAGCTTCTTTTTCAATCATTAAATTCGGAGTTTATAAAAAAATTAAAAAATTATACGAGCAATATAAATATATACCCTAAATATACTATATTATTAATTTAAATTATTAAAAGAAAGATAAAAATTACAATAAATAATAATATTAAAAGTGAACTTTAAACCTAATTTAATTCATAAAATCAGATGAGATAAAATTTGCATTCAATATATAAAAATAATTGATCGTTCTCATATCTATAGTCCATGTTAGATTTGAACAAATAGTAATAAAATGAGTGGATGAGAATGTGCTCCTGGATCACAATCTTAAATATAATAGTGTAGTTCAAGATTTCTGATTGCAATTGCAAGTTGCAAGTTGTATTCTACCTGCTTGTTGTCGTCTCTCTGAGAGGGAAAAAATATGAGCGAAGGGAGCAAGGTGTGTGTCACAGGAGGCAATGGCTACATAGGTTCCTGGCTCATCTACAAGCTACTGGCCAGGGGTTACACAGTTCATGCAACTCTCAGAGACTTGAGTTTGTATTCTCTATCTTTCTTTTTCTGCACACTATGTCTCTTGTCTTGTGAGTTTTGATTCATTTTGGAACATAATCAACAGAGAACGAGTCCAAGGTAGGGCTCTTAAAGAGTCTTCCTCATGCAGAAGGCAATTTGGTTCTGTTTGAAGCTGATGTTTACAACCCAACTCAATTTGATCCTGCAATTCAAGGATGCGAGTTTGTGTTTCATGTTGCTACTCCCCTCGCCCATGAACCAGGTTCATCTCAGGTTCGCCTCTTTAACTCTACACATAACTCGATCTGTTTAAAACATGGCATGAAATTCTTAATTTTAACATGTTAATGGTACATATGAGTGATGTGATGATGATGCATACATTGCAGTACAAGGATACTTCAGAAGCAGCAGTTGCAGGGGCAAAAAGCATTTTCATGTCATGTGTGAGATCAGGGACGGTGAAACGTCTGATCTACACTGCGTCTGTTGTTTCAGCCTCTCCACTGAAAGAAGATGGGAGTGACTTCAAAGATGTAATGGATGAAACTTGCTGGACCCCTCTCAATGATTCCTTGGAATACGTTTACCTTGAAGATCCTGCGTACAAGGTTAGTTGCCAGCTTTTATTCTTCAATTTGTTTCAAAGAAAGAATTCGGGTTCTTGCTGCTCTTGCTCCCATTTGCACATTTTGTTGTCTGGATTATAATAGAAAGGTCAAGAAACAAGACATGTGATGTGATACAAACCGATAGAAACGTATATGAAACGTATTATAAAAATAAATTTAACTTATTGTTTAAAATCTAAAAAGTGAAAAGACAATATAATTTATTTAAGTTATTTTATTCTTCTATCTTTTTATCATCCTTATTAAAAAAATTATTTTACTATAAATTCATTTAAAAATTAATTTTTAATTCTTTTATATTATATAAAGATATAATAAAAAATTAAATAAAAACATTTTCAATAACACATATATAATCTATATATTTTTGTTGTTTATTTCTATAATCATAATAAAATTTTATGTAATAAATTTAAATTTTTAAAAAAGTATTGTATTTGAGTATTTTAAAATTATGTTGTAACAATGTTAGAATTGTAAAAATCTAAAAAAAAAAATTGATATTTTTGGTACGTATCCTAGTTTATCAGTGTCTGATGTGAATAACACACTATTCAAGAGGCATTTATGAAGTTCATATATACTTAGTATGAGTGATATGTGATAAGCATGTTAACATATATTAGCTGAGCCTCACATGAGAAAGTGTATGCATGTGATTTATTAAGGATTTACTTCTTTGAGAGAGATGAGATAGTCATTTAGAGAGATTCAGCTAACTGTAAAGTGAGTGAGAAATAATTTTAATCTTTAACGAGGAAAGCATTATTGATATTAAGTCTCATGTACTAAAGAACAATATCTTCGGGATTTCATCAGTTGATTTTCTTACATGATTGAGATTGTTTAATGCTATTGTATTGGTCTTATATTTCAAGGACTATACTTATTCAAAAACACTGTCTGAGAAACATCTGTTGAGCTATGGAAATGATGAAAATGGTGGAGGATTAGAAGTGGTAACACTCCCTTGTGGACTAGTGGGAGGTGAAACCCTTACATCTTCTCCCAGTAGCAGCATAATTTGTATCGCACAGATCGTGCAACAGGAAAGGGCCTACAAATCACTCAAGTTCCTAGAGGGATTGCTGGGTAAAGTTCCTCTTGTACACATTGATGACGTATGTGAAGCTCATATTTTCTGCATGGAAAGCACTTCCATCAGTGGAAGATTTTTGTGTGCAAGTTCTTACATTTCATTACAAGAGATGACTAACCATTACGCTCTTCATCATCCAGAATTCACCGTCAAACAAGAGTAAGTGATTTCCTGTTCTTGGTCACTGCTAGATTTATTTCTTCTCTTGGTCTCCTTTTTCCTTGTTTCTTAAAGAACTAACTCAAAGGCCTAAATAGTAGTATATTTATGTAAATAGATGTTAAACAAGGACATTTTCAATGGAATAACTGTAAGCACGATTAAGATCAAATTTTTACATGATTGTGTAGTCTTGGATTACACCAATTAAGTTTTCTTCCTACTAAATGTTTACAGTTTTCATCTGAAAATTACATTTCAGATATAAAGATGGGCAGAGTAAGGATATCAAGTGGACCTCAACAAAGCTGTGTGACAAAGGATTTGTATATAAATATGATGCCAAAATGATATTGGATGATTGTATCAGATATGCAAGAAAGATGGGTGAAATCTAGTGTCCATCTACACCCTCTTTGCATCTGCTTGTAACATGTGGATGTCTCTTTTTTCCCTATCTTCAATACTTTTGTTTTTGTCTTGTTGATTAAAAAAAACTCAGTTCTAAATTAATTGAAATAGTACTACATTAATTAGAAAATAAGGACTGTGATCATTACTACACAGTATCCCTGTTTACAGAATATTTTGTTCTATTTATTTATTTACTAAGCATTTCCCTGTAGTATATCATGTTCATTTGGTGTTTCAATCAGTATTGTAATGGTTACAAGTTTTATTACCTATATGTTGTTTTTTGAGTTTCCAAAAAAGATATCATATCTAGCATTGTTTAGTTTTTTTCTAATTTAAAGAGTTTATGCTCTTCATATGGACCACTCAAACATCTTAGTTGGTCCTTCACATATATACAGGAGAGTGGTAAAGGGATGCCTTTTTGTTGTGTAGGAAACAGTGTGGGGCCAAATTGATCAATCTTTAGGAGAAATGATCATTGACTATTGATTACACAATTCTAGAAATATACCTGAACCATGACCAGGATTTACGATTTAGCAAAATAGGAGTATCTCTGAATTGGACTGAAATTTAAATCCAATTCAATTAAGCATAATAAACAAATGGTAAGATGCGTAATGAACATAATTTAAATGGTTTAAAATATATTATAAGTATCTCATCTACAGATTCGGAGATAGTTGACAAATATAAATTTGGTTTATTTACATTTAAAATAAGTGTGTTTCAAATAAGACATTTTTTTTAAAATTATTTAATATATGTATAATTTTCTTCTAATAAAACAGAGAATTGGCTATTTTCAAAATAAACATAGTAGACAAATGCATTAAAAAACATAAATTTATTTTATTAAAAAATATAAATAAATAAACCGGTCCGTATAAAATTACAAAAACTAACATGTTTATGTGTCATTTTTATACAATTTTGTTTACTATTTTAATGTAAAATTTATAGATAAATTATTTTAATTATATATTTTTGTTATTTCAGTTAATATATTTTGATTGAACTATTATGTTATAAATTATAATATTTTGAACTATAATATTAAAATAATATAAATAGTGTAATAGTTAGAATAGTATATTATATTTTTTTTAAACAATAATATTAAAAATATATTTTCTTATCTATAACCATCTGTAATTTTAAATATAACCTAAAATAATAAAATATATATTGAAAGAATAATCATTGTTAAAATAAACTTTGTAATATAAGTTGACTAATTTATAATTTATTCATAAAAAATCTTTTCATTGGTATAATAGGTTTCTATCTTGTTTGTTCTTATAATTCTTTATGAATAGGTATAGTTTACTTTTGTATCGTTTTTGTTAACATATGAGTTTTGGTCTACTCTTCCCATATTTTTGTATTTTTTTTAATAATATTTGTTATGTAATGAGTAATGATTGTTGTTACTTGAGTTGTCAAAGTAATTGAGATTTTAAGTTGCATAATAATATATAACATATTTTTATTTAAAAATAAAAATAAACTTTGTAATATAAAAATCATTAAAAATACTAGAAAGAAAAAAGTAAATACCTATTTTAAGAAGAGGAAAAAAAAGAGAAAAAATAATACAACCCTGAGTTATGAAAAATAGAATATGAAAAGGAAATTTAATGAATACATTTTAAAATAAAAGAGAAATAATATGTAAGAAATTGAAAGTTAGCATTTTAAATTAAGAAATGTTACTTGAGTTAAGATAGTGGTGCTGTTTCAAACTAAACCCATGTGACTTTGATCCTGCAGTTTAAGAACACAATCATTTCTTTATATCTTAGCTTATTATTATACTTTTAAATTATCTTACAGCATTACAACTTGTGTGAATACAAGTCAATGTATTTGTTTTATATTTTAATCTTAGTTTTACTATCTGCTTTGGAGGTCGACACTGGTACAAATATTTTATTTTAACTTGTACACATTTTCTAGCAGTTTTAAATATACTTTGTTTTTTTTCTTTTGTTTTTAACTGTCATGTCTGAAACAATGCCGAATTAATTTATTTAATTTATTTCATTACAAGAAATCCACATAATATCTCACGTTTCTTATTTCAACGTCACTTATGTATTTTTACTATTATAATATATATATATATATATTAAAAATGAAACTTAAATACATATATATCCTTGTAAAATTATTACCAATTACTGTATATTAGTAAATAAATTCTTATCATTATACTAATATATTTATATATCTTTTGGCAGAGACTTTTATCAAACTAGCACATGCCACGAGATCTCCAGAATCTTCCTATTCGATAAGACTTTTAAGCAAAAACAAGTATTTAAACCTAAACCTATCCAAATAGTGAAATACCACCTTTAAATCTTTAATCATGATTAAATATTTTTTTATTGTATTATTATGAAATTATTTTTTTATCATTGGTCGACCATTTAGTTATTTATAGTATGAAAATAATTAAAATTAGTTCTTAAATAGAATAATTTTTAGTTTTTTTTCAAAAATAATATTTTTATAAAAAAAAATCTTTTTGAAGTCGTTATACTTCTTGAAGCTTTTGCTCAATGTTAAAGATCCCTACCCTCATCTTGCGGGGCTCCCCTTGCCCTTTCTTGGTTGGTAAATCAACCAGCCGGATTTCATTAATAAAGGGATAAAATTTGGTGGTTCTAATTATAATTTTAATAGGAAAACAAAAAACATGTGTCTATTATAATTAGTTTTGATGTACTGATGAAGTGAAAACTAAAATGGAATCAATTCTACATATAAAAAACTTATTTTAATTATTTTTATATTATAAATATCAAAATAATCTAAAATTTGATAAGTAACTAAAGTTAATTTAATGTTATAAAGTTTAATCCTTAAATCATTAACTCCTTGCTGCACACAAGTTGTTTTTCTATAGCTTCTAACTATTAATAAACGGAGAAACGAGAAATATATTATAAAATTTTTATTAATATTTTTGAAGGATACAATTGAAATTTGAAAATTTATGTTGATATTAGAAGTTTGACACACACTTTTAAGAGTGAGTGGAAATAAAAAATCTTAGTATTCTCTAAAAAGTAAATTAAAAATTGTACTCTCATAGCCAGACCACATTGTAAGTTGATCAGAATACCGAATCATATGACTACTCGTTCATGATAGGAAAAAGATCACATGATCGATCAAGCTCATGATGACGAGACATGGTGACCAAGTCAACAGGGCTAACCCAGATTAATGGTTGTTTAGCGCAACCCTAAACACGAACCAACCTCTTAATCTGGCCCACTAACAAAGACTCATTAAGGTAATATAAATAACACGAATTTCAAGAATGAGGTACATCATTATCTAACTAACAACCGAGTGTTGACACCTTGAAACTTGATCGTCGGAGTGCTCTAAGCCTGTACTACCAGATGGCCGAGAAAAGAAAGGTGAAGCAGTAAGCCGAGTGCGGAAACGACCGACCGAGTGGAAACAAAATAATCGTTCTTTATGTCCCAACAATCGTTCAAGAATAAATATTTAATAAATTAAAGCGTATGTGCTAAAATATATATTACCGAACCGATACTGTTGGTGCAGTGGAGGCCAGCCACTGAACTACAGAAGGCATGGAAAAGTACTTGTAATGGCTCCGGCCATGTCTATTATTTATGCATATATCTGTGTCGTTCTGGTTTGTTAATTTCTTTTATAATTATTACATTCCAAGACTTTAAAATGGGAATGGTGATGGAATAAAAATTGTTTTAACATTGCGTGTACCGCTGTTTTACTCTTACTAAAAAAATGATAGGCGGCTTCTTCTAAGAGATTAATCAAGGACGAACACACTATGAAAATTTAGTTCTAAACATCACTTTATTATATAATAAATTAAATAGATTCATGCATTTTTACTGAAATCTGCAAGAGGGTACCAATTCAAAATATAACAGTCCACTCGTGTTTGAAGAGTGTTTTGGCAGTATTTGTGAGCCAGGAAATCCACTTTATAAACCACTCCAACTTCAGTTCAAGTTGTAACTGTTTGTAGTGTATACTTATCTGTGTAAAGAGAATAAAAATGGGGGAAGGGAGCAAGGTATGTGTCACAGGAGGCAGTGGTTACATAGGTTCCTGGCTCGTCAAGAAGTTACTGGCCAAGGGTTACATTGTTCATGCAACTGTCAGAGACTTGAGTTAGTATTCTCTCTCTTTCTCTTTCTGCACACTATGTATGTTCTCTTGTGAATTTTGATTCGTATTTTGGAACATAATCAACAGAGAACGAGTCCAAGGTAGGGCTCTTAAAGAGCCTTCCTCATGCAGAAGCCAATCTGGTTCTGTTTGAAGCTGATATTTACAATCCAACTCAATTTGATCCTGCAATTCAAGGATGTGAGTTTGTGTTTCATGTTGCTACTCCCCTCGCCCATGAACCAGATTCACCTCAGGTTCGCCTGTCTAACTCTATACATAACTAAATCTGTTTAAAACATGGCATAAGAGTCTTGACAGATTATAGTTTTAACATGTTAATAGTATATATGAGTGATGTGATGATGTATAATGCATACATCGCAGTACAAGGATACTTCAGAAGCAGCAGTTGCAGGGGCAAAAAGTATTGTGATGTCTTGTGTGAGATCAGGGACGGTGAAACGTCTGATCTACACTGCGTCTGTTGTTTCAGCCTCTCCACTGAAAGAAGATGGGAGTGACTTCAAAGATGTGATGGATGAAACTTGCTGGACCCCTCTCAATGATTCCTTGGAATACGTTTACCTTGATCCTATGTACAAGGTTAGTTGTCAGCTTTAAATTCTTCAATTTGTTTCAAAGAAAGCATTCGGATTTTTGCTACTCCTTGCTGTGTCATTTGCACTTCTTTTTGTTGTCTGGGTTATAATAGGTAAGTAAAGAAACAAGACATGTGATAGAAACAAAGATATAAACATTTATGATACAGATGAATTGAAAAAGGTAGAAGATTTTCTTTCCATTCGTTTTAACCAATGTAAAAGAGGATAAGATAAACAAAATTATATAAATAAATGAAATAGAAAACAGAAAAAGTAAATAAAACAAGAAAAAGGTGCTAGTAACGGTCATAGGCAATGTGATTTATTGTTGGAGATGTCAAAACTCTTACTAATATGGCTGAGACTTAATCAAAGGAACTTTCTAACTTTTTTCTAAGTTTCTCAAGAGAAACTCGAGAGGCAGTCACCTCCAAAAAAAACATCCCTCGGGGTGGAGAACGTAAAACAAGAGTATTCCTATTTTTTTAGAAGAAAAAGACATGCAAAAATGCAACATCCATTCTTATTGGAATTCAAAGTACAAAAGTGAATGAAAATTTCATCTTTTATTTTTTGTAATGTTTAGTTAGGTTTAAAGTCTTATTCTTATGATGATATTAAAGTTTATCCTAATGAGACCTTGTACCTATCGTGTCACTTGATATCGAATCACCCATAAATATCTAGTCTCACACATTAATCGCTTGGAGTGAGGGAGTATTTTGAAGATCTCACGACAATTAGATATAAAGTCAATTCATAATATATAAGTGAGTTCAAATCTTATTTTACAAACCAGTTGGTTTTATAAGATTAAAGTCCACTACTTAAGATGGTATGAGAGTCATTTAAATCATATCCTAGTAAAAGTTTGTTGATGAAATAATAAATTTAACTTAGGAGTTAGGATACAAGTCATCCAAATTCATTATTGATATTAAGTCTCATGTACTACAAATCAATCTTCGGAATTTCATCGGTTGACTTTCTTACATCATTGAGATTGTTTATTGCTATTGTTCATATACAAGAATGAAATATGATACAGAGGTGCAAATGTCCAAATGTTGACTTTATTGTATTGGCCTTATATTTCAAGGACTATACTTATTCAAAGACACTGTCTGAGAAACATCTGTTGAGCTATGGGAATGATGAAAATGGTGGAGGATTGGAGGTGGTAACACTTGTTTGTGGACTAGTGGGAGGTGACTGCCTTGTACCGTCTACACTCGGTAGCAGAATAGTTTGTATTGCACAGATCGTGCAAAATGAAATATCCTACAAATCACTCAAGTTCCTAGATGGATTGCTGGGTAAAGTACCTCTTGTACACATTGATGACGTCTGTGAAGCTCATATTTTCTGCATGGAAAGCACTTCCATCAGTGGAAGATTCTTGTGTGCAAGTTCTTACATTTCATTACAAGAGATGGCTAACCATTATGCTCTTTATCATCCAGAATTCACCGTCAAACAAGAGTAAGTGATTTGATTTCCTGTTCTTAGTTACTGCTAGGTTTATTTCTTCTCTTGGTCTCTTTTGTTTGTTTCTTAAAGACTAACTCAAAGGCCTAAATAGTAGTATCTTTTATGCAAATAGATGTTAAATAAGGACATTTTCAATGGAATAACTTTAAGCACGATTAAGATCACATTTTTACATGATTTTATAGTCTTGGATTACACCAATTAAGTTTTCTTCCTACTAGTTGTTTACAGTTTTCGTCTGAAAATTACATTTCAGATATAAAGATGGGCAAAGGAAGGATATCAAGTGGACCTCAACAAAGCTGTGTGACAAAGGATTTGTATACAAATATGATGCCAAGATGATATTGGATGATTGTATCAGATGTGCAAGAAGGATGGGTGAAATCTAGTCTCCATCTACACCATCTTGCTGTATCTGCCCGTAACACAACAAATACCAGGCATCTGCCTCGTTTCTTGTTCCTCCCTATATTACTGTTAGAACTTTTTTTTATTTTTGATTAAAAAATAAACCGAGTTTCAAATCAACTAGAGAGAAGTGAATTTTTCTCTGAGAGTTACCAAATTGAAAGGGATTTGGATATAATGGAGTGTCTAAGTTTCATATTGAATATTATGAGAAGTTATCTAACTTAACAACTAACTTTTAAAACTGGTCCTCAGAAGAAAGTTGTGAAGTGTCTAGATTATGAGCCCGAGACGCCGAGAAGTTAGTCATGAATTCAGACTAGTATGAAAATCAGGCTGTTTGCGGTTTAAATGTATATTCTTCGTCGAATTTACCAATCTTCACCAGACAGTTATGATTGACTGAATGCCTGAATTCCCTTACTGCAAGGAATCGGGATCCTTATGCCAAATTGATCACAATCTTTTTCTCTTGTTTAGTGATATGACATTGACCATTCATCGCAATTCAAAACTTTAGACAACAACTGATATGAGAACTCGTTCATTTCAGAAACTCAATTCCTGAGGAACCCAAAGAAACACCTGAACCAATTACAAGTAACAAAATGCATAAGTAGACTACAGCTACAAATTATTTACGCACTACACCTTAGGTAAAACGTACATTACATACATGAAAACTCTACTAAACTTGCATGACAAGGAGGTTTCATTGTCTTCGTTTATCAACATGACTTATGATTACCCTTCCATAGCCAGGATGTAAGACTCGCCAGTTAATCCGGAACAGACTATGGCTACGCTGTTCTTAGTTCGTACCCACTCTTTAACTATCTAAGTGGAAGTGCAGGGAAGTTCGAATAAAGAGAAAAAATCAGGAGTGTTGAAAGGGAAATCTGTGTCAAAATCCCCTTTATGAAGCCAAATGTCCAAATCCAGAATTGGGGAGTTGGTTACTGAAGTTGGGGCTGAAACTGTCTCAGTGATATCAGTGTTGTCCGAGGTTTGTATATGTTGGCATAACAGTTCAGTGCTGTCCAAGTGGCATGCTGACAAACAAAAGGGGTTTGATTCTGAAGTTGCTGGTGATATGAATACAGGAGAAAAGCTTTCCGTGAAATGGTTTTCAAGCGTCGACTCGGGTAACATGTTGTCCTCGTTTTCTGATCCATTTGATTGAGAAGGAAATGAAAACCATGTAAGGATATCCTCCTTGATTTCCAATTCCTCGGTTTTGACTATACCCTCTGTTTCAAAGGTAAAAATCCCCGCTGGGGTATGTTGTGTTTTCTCGTGAAGTGGTTGATTATTTTGATCATTGTGGAATTGATTTTCCCCCAAACCCATCTTTATGTTTGAGGGGAATGACTTGTTCAAATACTTAGCTTGCGTGCACGTATGTCTTCCTCTGTAGGTCACCTCAATTGTTGTTGGATCTTCATCTGACCTTTGAACTTGTTTTGTTGCCAGGCACCCTTGAACATTTCTATGTGTGCATCTGTAATATCCTCTGCAATGCAAACCACAACTCGTCAGTTTTTTGCAAAACTATGAAATAGTTTCTTCTTCTTTACATAAAAACTAGATTAGCAAACTTAGTTTGCTCCAAATAGCCAAAACTCGATTGCAATTTGCATGTTATAGCATTTAATAATGAATGGCGTATATTAGCAGTCAAACTCAACCAGCATGACACTCTACAACAAGTGGTCCTGTTTGATAAGAGTTCCACGTTTCTCCACTACAAGGACGTACATCCCTTGCACCACTCACATAACCTCATTAATACAACTCAACGCCTTTAACACAATGCACGAATTTAGGTTCATTTGAATTAGTTTACTGAATGCAGAGTCATTTTTAAAATACTGGAGGGACTAGAAAAATTAAAACAACGAAAGATAAGTAATCGTAGATGCATATTTTATTTCCCATTCAGGTAATTAACCACCGATTATACAAACTTATCCTGAGAAAAATTACTGTTAATCAGACTTGATTAATTTATAACAAGAAAGTTAAATGAGAAGAGAGCTTCTAACTGACCTTGGAAACTTAGCTCCAAGAATATCCTTCTGCCCGTATTTTCTCCAGCTATATCCATCATCCAAAGACCCCTCGAGTCCTGTACTTGAGCAAATCTTCACTTGCTCCGTCCATCTAGGCATGGTCTTTCTGCACGCCACAAATTCAAAGGGTCCCATATTGAAATCAGATCACGAGTCTCAACAACTGACACAAGTCACAAAAACAAGAACTTGGCAACTCTTGAAATTACCTTTTCTTGGTGACAGCTTTGTGCTCAAATTCACGGTCCGCGACCTCACTTTTGGGACTTGCACCATTTGTAAGAGAACAATGGGAATCCATCATGGTGCCAGTGGTGGGTTTGGCCTCTCCCACAGTAAACCCTCGGTTCAGCATGGTGAGGGCTTTCTCATAGGACGAGAGAATTTGATCAACCAACAATTCATTGGTTTCATGGGGTGATGGAGAAGAAGAAACCAGATGGTTACCGAGCTGCTTTGCTAGCTCCTTTCCTTGGATAAGTTCATGGATCAGGCTAGAGTATTTTCTTTTGGTGCTCTCTTCCATTTTGTGTAAATGAACTAAAAACAACAACAGATAGGGAATTACTCTCCTACTTGGTTGCACAAAACCTTGAATTCCTGAGTTCAGGGATTTGATAATTTTAAGAAGATTATTGAAGGCAAAGTGAAGTAGTGATGTTATGCCAAATGAAGGGGATGCTTGAGTGAGGAGATATAAAGCAACGAAGTGGAAGTGAAGGTAAGTGTGAAATAGACAGAGGAGTTGCTTCGGAAGGTGAGACGAAGAAGGATTTATAAGACTCAAAATTTGAACGGAAGGGAAAGTATTTGACTGTTTTTTTTTTTAATAATAGAAAAATCTATTAATTAATTATACTTTTTCATTTAAATATGTAATACTTAAAACTCTATTTTATAGGATTTGGAATAAAAAAATAGGAGAAGAAATGGTCAAAATAAACATAAAAGCATGAATATTGATGCATAAAGAAGAGCTACCCCACTTTTATTTTGGCTTAGCCATATTTTAAAGAGAAAACACCATGAAATATATGGGAAACTTCACTTCTTCCTTGTTACTGTTTTATGGGAAACAAACAGAGATATATGACTCACTCCCTTACTTCTTCTCTTTTCTTTACATTTTACTATAATCAAATTATTCAACTTTATTCCATTTTTTTCTCTCTTCATAGTAATAAATTTAGTCTAAAAAATTCTCAAAGGAAAAAAGATGTTGCATTTTTAGTTAACTGAGCAGATATTTTATAGTTGAAAGGATAAACATTTTTACTTTTACAGATTTGATTTATAATTAACATGTATATGAAAACCACAAATTCTCGAATAACTAAAATTTTCAGAACAGACGCATTGAGTAGTGGTAGACCCATCGCATGTCCAAACTTTTATTGGATTTTCTAAAATCAATATATTAGTTTACTACTTTTTAGTTGTTGTTGATTAAATAAAATTAATAAAATAATTTCAAATTGAATATAGGAATGTTATAGAAAGTATTAAATTCACACAATGTTAACGAAATTTTCCTCAGTGGTTCTTTCTTAGTAATAGAACTGAATTATGGCCGCATGTTCGGGCATTGAAATTTTCCACGTTCGACTCGGAAACGCGTTTGTACTTCAAATCAATGATTACTGAGCCTCAAAAGCTTCTGTGAAAGCTTTTTCCACGGTCCACACAGTGGAAAATATTTCATTCAAATCTTGAAAACTTTACCTCATCATCAGTTTTCTATCCCATTTCAGATTTTAAAATAGATTAACAATAGCAATAAATATATTGCCCACAATAACAATTTCACTCTTGTGCATTAAATATAAATATTAATGCAATTATGTATAAAAAAAATATTTATATTAATATTTCATTAAAAACTGAAAATATTACTCCATTTAAAATTTAATGGTCCAGGTCATTTGTAATTTAGGAAGCATTATGTTTTTTCTGTACTTAACCTTGTTTAAAGTATGACATATTCATTTGAAGTCTTTGCATCAATTACAATAATAATACTAATAGGAAAAAAATCAATAATAAATTTGATTAAACTCATAAGTAAGTTACCCATATTTATTAGTGTGTAATTATGTTATAAATTAGTTAACTAACTATATTAAATTTTATATTAGTTTTTTAATATATTTTTTAATTTTTTTTTTGTAAATCTAAGATCATATACTATGATATTATATTAAAAATAAGACCTTGATCAAAGTTAAGGCATTTTAGAAAAAAAAATCATCATAAGTAAAAGTAGTTAGAAGTTGCTCATATTTAAAAATATTTTTGTTTATAAATAAGAACACGGGTATTAATAAAATTATATATTTACAGTTTATTCGGTAGAAGTTAAATGGACGGAAAGAAGAAGAAAAAAGTGTGTATGTGGGCAACTGCAAAAGTTATATCATTGTATTAATCTATTATACTCAGAATATTTTTTTTTAGGTAACTTTGTTCAAAAACGACTATAAGATAATTAGTCTATTTGAAAAAATATCAGATTTTATAAAAAAAATAAAGTATGTATTTGTATATTATATATATATATATATATATATATATATATTAACGGAAACACATGTGCAATAACCATTGTTTATTTGATTTTTTTTTCTTTTACTCATAATGATGATAGAAATTTACATACATTTAAAAAAATGGATTAGTCGAAATTGAAAAACAAAAATTAATATGTAAAAAGAAAATATGAATTGATTAAACAATCTTTTTTTTTTCTTCTCTGGTCTGAGTCTCTCTTCTTCTTCAAGTTTTTTCTCTTCTTTCATTAGTAGTTTCGATATCAGAGAGTGTGATGATATTCACGTTATGATTAGGATTGATTTGATGGTAAATACAAAAGAATAATGGTTTTATCAGATAATATAGTTGTTTGAAATGGAGTGAAAAAAGTAATTGGAAATGAATGTTATTTTATTTGATATGTAAGATTTGGTTTGAGAATGAGTGAGAATATACTCTCTTTTTCTTTTTATGTTGTTTTTAAATAAGAAATTAAAGAAAGAGTGGAAAAGTTAGTTTGTACATAAAAACTATACATTAATATTAATTTTAAAAATTAAACAATAATTTTATTTTTTAAGTAGTTCATATAAAATGACAAAATATTTTATTATACTAATAAAATTAAATATATTAAATAAGAGTAGAATTATAAAATATTTATGTAAAAAGAAAAAAAAATTATACTGAGACTTTATATATAGGTTAGAAATTACACTTCTAAAGAAAAAATAAGTTGCTCCAGCTTAATCAAACAATAGGACTCTAGAGATTCAACAAACTATATTATTTTTTCAGGAAAAAAATATTTTGAAATTTAAGCTAATTTTCCAAATAAAATTATTTTTCGGTAAACAACTTTGATATCTATAAAAAAAGTTGTAGGAATAGTTGTTCCAATCCAATTTCGTGAGTTATTGTTCTATTATTATATTTAATTCATTATTTGTTCTGAAATTTGAAGTTTTGCTACAATTTTATTTTTAGAAACGTCTTAAAAAAATTTAAAAATATATATTTAAAGTGTTATTATCATTAATATTTAAATAATATAAAACTATTAAACGTATAGGAATAATAGAAAAATTAAATATTTTCCAGATGAAATCTATAACGGATGATTTTATATATATAAATTCATCAAACCTCTGTCTTCATCAATTGTAGATGGTGAACTGAGACATACTTCTATTTTAGAATAAAAATTTCAAATAACTGAAATGGTTATTGCAAACATACCAGGTAGGGAAGTTTGAATTGGAAAGATCGTGAATTATGATAGGTGAGAATATTGACAAAAGCTAACAAGACCGAAAATTTCTACGAAACAACCACCGATATTTTGCGGAAAATGATGATATCATGTCATGGACACTGGAACTCGTGGTTCTCCAATCTCTTCTCCTCACTCATAAATCAAGATAACTAACTATCAAAGACCCGTTTGGCTAGGCCTTTCAAATTATTTGCGTCCCTCTACTTAAGGTCTTTTTTACTTAATGTCTTTTATATTTTAAGGCATTATTATTATTTAGTTTACTTGGTTAAGTTATTTAAAATGAGTAACTTTCACATAATACAAATAATGTTATCTTTTCGGGGTTGGAGTTTAGAAAACGATTGTTTCTACTTCTATCTTTGGTTGGTTACTGTCACTCCAAGCTTCTTGCTTCTTTTTCCTCCTCGATACTCTACAAGCGAGGATGATACCTGCAGAAGGCACTCCAACACTTAAGTCAGTCAGGGTGTCGATACTCGGGTGTCAGAGTATTGTAGATAATGACATACCTGGTCCTTAGAATTTGTACTATTTATATTATCTTAATGGACCTTTGTTGGTGAGTCGGATTAGGAGGTTGATTCATGTTAAGAATTAGGACCTTAATGGATTAATATTACTGACTTGATTAACCCATGACTCGTCGTCATGGATCGGTCGGTCACATGTCGTCTCATAACCTTCTCATTGTAATTAATTATTTAAGTGATGAAGTTCCCGACTGACTCGATGTAGTAGACTCGGTCGTCCCAGAACACTGCCATTTAATAATTTTATATCTTTTAGCTTAATCTAGAGAGTAAAATTTTAGAAATTTCTGTAGTTTAGCACCTAAATTTTGGCCCGGGATGAGTGATATGGCTGTTATTACCTATCATTCTCAGTCTCCAAACCATTGTCGGCTCACAATGGTCTGTTACTGGTCCGGACAGGGGTCCAGTAACGCCAATCTATCACTGTTTGTCTTTTTTTATTTTAATAAAAGTAGTTATCATTTTTATTTATACTTTATAAAATTATAAATTAACTGAATATTAGATGAAAAAAAATAAGAGTATAATTAATAAAAAATAATTAACGATATCGTAAACTTTAAAAAATAATTATCAAACTAAAATTTGATAATTAAAAGGAACCGAAAACCTAAATGATGTAGGGTGAATTAGTTTTTAATAATTACAAATGCTAGCAAACTTTCTCTAAACTTTCATTCGGTTACTTAGGTGGTGAATTAAGTTTCTAAGCCGAAAGAGAAAAATAAGTAAAATTCATTAAAATTGATGTTTTTTTTTTATATTTCAATAAATCATAACAAGATTATGTGGTAGTAGCATTTTTCTCACAAAATTTATTATTATATATTTTATTCAGTTGAGTTTACCTTATTTTATTAATTAAAATTATATGAAATGTATGACATTTCCACGCCAAGTACCATATGTTTGTTAGTGTTGACTCTTCCACAAACTTGTCTTAGACTACCAAGCAATGAAAGAAAGAAAATCAAGAAATGAAGAAGAAACAAGAGAGGAAAAAGGAAGTGAATCATTGTAGCAATTTGTGATACAAATCCAACATGTGATGGACCCCACTCTCAGAACTAGTAAACCTTGCAATTCCATGTTTTTTCTCGTTTCTTAGCATTACTAACATCATTACCATTATTATGATTTTAAACGAGTTATTATAAATGTTAATAACCTATTAAACAGTATAAACATTTTCGTTTTTACTTGCATATATTTTTTTTCTTCTGAATTTTCGTTTTGTTATTAACAGAAAGAGCAAAGCAAGTACGTATAACCATGAGACAGCCATGGTCTCATGTGTTGCAAATTTTAGGACATTGACTAGGGAAGAAAGAGTAAATGAAGGGTTAGATTATTCGCTACGTCACGTTTAATATCATACCAAAGTTTGTTTAGTGTAGTGATTATTGTTTTTAAATTACGAGTGATCATAGAAAAAGAATTACTTTGAAATAATTATATGACTAATAATTTCTGAGCTCAAATTAAAAAAAAAACGTATAAAATGAATAATAATAACTAATAAGACACTAAAAAAATCATAAAATAAATACTAATTTTTAGTGACAAAAAATAATTAATTATTGTAGTGACTAAATTAGATATCATTTAAAAAAAAAATTATTTCTAAATTAGTTTATATTATTGTTAATTGATTTCTAAATTGGTATCTAATTAGTAACAAATGCTTTAACTACCAATTATTTAGTTTCTAAATTTGGTAGAAAAACTTTGATTGTTAATTAAATACCAATTTATAAATCATTTAATAATAATAAAAATAAATTTGAAAACTATTTTTTTTAGTTTCTAAAATGTTCTCTAGTTTAATTACTATAACAATTAATTATTTTTTGTCTCTAAAATTGATTTTTACTTCATATTTTTATTGGTTTTTTTATTGAATGCGAAGAAAATGAAGTATTTATAATTCTAAGGTATAGGATAGTCTGCTCGTGATATGCTTGTAGGTGCAATTACCTTCTTATATATAGGATTCATAGAATTTGTATTTGAATTTTTTTGTGCAGGTTTAGCATAGGCGAAGATTTTTTTCAATTTTGATACGTGAATTAAATTCTGATGAAATATGCATTATATTTTTTTTAATATTTTATGTTAGGTTAGATAATATTTTAGTTAATTAAATTGATTGTCTTAAATGTTTATAAACTCGAATTAACTAAAAATATTAATTAACCTGATATAAAATATTAAAAAATATTTACCTATTCTAGCAAATTTAATGAATAATTGGGATTGGAATTTTAGCAGTGACTAGAATGGAATTGCTTGATATCGAAGTAGTCTGCAGCCTAAGGCACTCAAAGATCCAATTATTCATTGGCATGTTTTGCCTTTTCCTTTTCCTTTAGCTGTGTTCTTTTATTAAATTGCTTTTATTAAATTACTTTTATTAAATGCTTTTTATTAAATGCAAAGTGGAGCGTTCTCTCACTTCCAATTCTCTATCTATATATAGACATTGGACTGAACGTTTACATCACAAGACATTGCAAACTCTTTTCTTCACCGTTTCATCAACATGAAAGGAATTGGTAATTTTTTTCTTTCTTTTTTGTGTTGTTTTATGAACTTTTTTATATTTATTAGTTCATTCTTGGTAGTTGTAAATCTGATTTATTTGAACAGGAAAGGAGCACCCCTGTTATGTCCCACCGGAACTGGTGAATTGTTCATCAAAATCTTGCAGTGTAACGTACGAATACTACTGCTATTTGATGGAGTTGAAGGAGGATTACAAGTACGAGGTGAAGGTTGGTGACATTGTACTTGCAATGAGGACTGAACTTGAATCTGAAATCATAGAAACATTATCAGGCACATCATTGGTTGTTGAAAGGGGAAAATTGTCACTCAACCTCACACCTGCCAAACCCATTCAACTTAGCTCAGAACAGGTCTCTTGCTTACATCTTCTTATCTTTTCAATCGCTTTCATACCTTATGTCTACCAAAATGTATATTTATATTTTGAAAGTTTTAAATATCTTTTATCACTATTTAAGTGTTCTTATTTTTTTAAAAGGTAATTTGAGATATCAATGTTGAATTTAATGTAGTGGTTTTTAAAAGATTAATTTGATTCAATGGTTTTAAAAAGTTCAATTTGATCTTTTTGCTAAGTTTTTACCAACGACGTTATGTTGATGGCGTGTTGCACATTGTAGCACAGTAGTATTGGTTTGCATATGTGAACTCTCTGAACGAAATTTTAGGGTTTAGAAATTAGGAAAAGAAGATTAAGAAGGAGGGAGGCGGGAGGCGGGGGAGGTTTAGTAATGAATTAGTATGATTTATATAAGAAATTTCTCCTTTCGTCGACTTACAGGCTGGTTACCACTTAACCTTGTGTTTTCAACAATGGATATTAGATACTTTGGTTTTGGCGGCGCTTCCTAGGCATCGTTTCTTCCTTGACTCCACTACCACAGTTGCTGCTGCCGCCTCCCTCTCCCTTAATCTTCTTTTTCCAATTTTCAAACCCTAAATTTTCATTCAGTCCACGTGTGCGAACCAATGTCACTGTGTGCTGCGTCACGATTAATAGTTACCACTGTAAAAAATTAACATAAGGGACTAAATTGAACTTTTCTAAAAAACCACCATAGTTGTTGTTGCCGCCTCCCTCTCCCTTAATCTTCTTTTTCCAATTTTCAAACCCTAAATTTTCATTCAGTCCACGTGTGCGAACCAATGTCATTGTGTGCTGCGTCACGATTAATAGTTACCACTGTAAAAAATTAACATAAGGGACTAAATTGAACTTTTCTGAAAAACCTCCACAGTTGTTGCTGTCGCCTTCCTCTCCCTTAATCTTCTTTTTCCAATTTTCAAACCCTAAAATTTTGTTCAGTCCACGTGTGCGGACCAATGTCACTGTGTGCTGCGTCACGATTAATAGTTACCACTGTAAAAAATTAACATAAGGGGCTAAATTGAACTTTTCTAAAAGATCACCACAGTCGCTGCTGTCGCCTTCCTCTCCCTTAATCTTCTTTTTCCAATTCTCAAACCCTAAAATTTGGTTCAGTCCACGTGTGTGAACCAATGTCACTGTGTGCTCCGTTACGATTAATAGTTACCACTGTAAAAAAATTAACATAAGGAACTAAATTGAACTTTTCTAAAAAACCACCACAGTTACTGCTTTTGCCTTCCTCTCTCCCTTAATCTTCTTTTTCCAATTTTCAAACCCTAAAATTGTTCAGTCCATGTGTGCGAATCAATGTCATTGTGTGCTGCGCCACAATTAATAGTTAACATTGTAAATTGAACCTTTCTAGAAAAATCTTTGGACCAAATTGATTTTTTTTTAAATCATGAATATTGAGGGGAAAAATAATTATACATTTTTTTTAAAAAAAAAAATATAACAATCATAAATGCAAAATTAAATTTTAAAAAAAAATTAAGCTATATTTATTTCATACTCTCAGTCACACGTAATCTAGTAGTGCCTTATATTTAGAATCTATTTGCATACAAATTAAAAAAATTCCACTAATTTTTTTTATATTAAAGAAATTTTTTTAAAATATCTTTTACCATACATGTTCTCACACTATTATTGCATAAATTCTTTATGGAGAGAAATAATATTTAATATAGATAGATAAAAACATGGTTCCTTCCCATTGAAAAAAGTTGTTTTTAATTTTATTTTAAGAAACTTATATTTATTAAAATATTGTTTCTATTGGTTTTATTTATCTCAATATTCAAGAACACTTACCTATATTGTGCATTTTTATTTTCCAGGTTGAGAAGTGTAGAAGATTTCAGACTACCCTGTTTAAGATCCTGCTGAATGGGGACTTTAATCAGTTACCAAGTGCTTCAGATAATTTCAGTTTAGGAGATAATCCTGAAATCGATTATCTTCTGCTCCCAGCCACTGTTAAAGACCAGAGACCTTCAAAATCAATTATTGATTGGAAGTCTGTCTATTCTTTTCCTTTTTCATCTGAAAGTACCAGTGATTGCAACTGCAATCATCATGCTTGTGATGTGAAGATCCAAAATGGTTCAGTTTGCTCTTGCAAACTTGAAAACTGTGTTGTCTACACTCCTCATAGTGATTCTATTTATATCATTGCTCATATAATGAGGGATTTGAATGGAAACTCAACAATGTTACACTCAGGTCGTAATAGAAGTGCCACCTACAAGGAGCACTTCAAAAACAAGTAAGTAAATTTTGTAGCTTACTTATCTACTTGTGTTTCAGATGTCAACCATTGAGCACCATGAGTGCTTTCAATTTTTGTTTGAAATTTCAGGCACAAGATCGAATTGAGTTTTCCACACCAATCCTTACTCCGTGGAAGGAAAGGTTTTGAAGTCAGGAATTACCTTATGAAGGATAGGCAAAATAAGAAAAAAGGTTCAAGTTTTTTACTTTTACAAATTCGTTTTTCATATAGTCTAGTTCCTAGTACATTGCTATGTGACTCATGTTACCCAAAAATATTAAAAGGCTTTGTAGTTATAGTGTTCTTCATGAATCCATGGAGGAAACAGAAAGAATATGCCTTAATGTTGTGTGTTGTATGTCCACACATGGTTATTGTTTATAGTCATGTATTAAGGTACCACAGAATCAATGTCCATCACAGTAACAGAGGGAATAAAAGCTTATCCCATTAGAAGATTTTAAAAACTATATAAAACATGTCTGCATTTTTTTGGGATGTGCAGACCATAATGTTTCATTAACAGTGTATTAACTTGATTCTGTTTTATGTTGCTTAAGCTGTCACATAACTTGCTCGTCTACAATATTGAAGCTGTTAAAATGCCATTTGAGCAAGTTTATTACAAATATCAAGAAACCTGATAAATTTTTTTGACCCCTTTTGGCTAGGAGAAAAAATGAGTTCTGAAGAATTGCCGCCAGAACTTTGTTCTGTAATCATGTCACCAATATCAATTGGTACCATATATTCATTTTCTTTTGTTCCATCAATCATGCATTGGCTTGAAGGCTTGCTCATTGCTTTCAACTTAAAAAAGATGCTCATGGATCATTGTACCCAAAATGATATCCCAATCAGCAAGGTAAACCACTTCTTTCTGTGAAAAATGCTTATAATTATAATTTGATTATATTTTACATTGATGAGAACAAATTAGATAGTTCGGACTTTTTTCATGTTTTTTTTCTTTTATAAATAAAAATACTTCAACCCATTATGCAGAGATTGTTCGAAACTATAAACGCAATATGCTTTTGAATTGAACAACCGAGATTAATGCCTGATTTGCCTAAAGTGAAGAAAACAGAATATGAACTTCAGAACGATGGTTTAATTGGACAAGCTTAATAAATTCTAATATTTTTTAGAAGTCAATCACGCTGATTTAAGTGAAGAGATTTTGTTTTATTTTCATTTTAAAAACATTTTATTATTTTCTATTAAAAAATCTCCCAATTTTTGATTTCTTTAAGATTTGTGAATTATCATATTTTAAGTTTTAAAGCATTTTCATATTTGGTCATTCAAAGATTTTTTTTAAGACTACATTTGTCTTCAATGAACATGAATATGATGTCACATTTATTAAAAGAATATTTCATTATCTATTTAAAAATTCAAAAGCAACACTAGTTATATTATCTTTAATGACATTTTTATCTTTATTTAGTTTATATATATAATAATATTTCTCACTGTGAAGAAGATGAAGGAAAATTTAAGAGTTTCTTAGCGAGTCAACTCAATTTTACTCCCTTAATTTTTTTGCAGGTTTAAACATCTTTTTACTCACTTGATTTTTTATACCAGCAAATATAACTACTTTAAAGTTTTATTTTACAGTACATTATATATTTAATAAACTTATCTAATATATACATTATTGAATCATTGAAAAAAATTATAATTAGAAAACAGTACATGATTGCATGAAGTTTTGAGTAAAGTTTATTATGATTATGGTAGGTTCTACAAGCAATAACTGCAAAGGGATGTCAAGAGGCTTACAATTACGAGTACTTAGAGACACTTGGAGATTCTTTTCTAAAATCTGCTGTTAGTCTTCAGCTTTTCAAGACCCATCAAAACGATAGAGAGGGTGTGCTCTCCAAGCTCAAGGACAAACTCATTTCCAATTATGCCTTGTGTAATTTTGGTTCTGCCAAAAATCTTCCGGTACACTATTATTATCTTGTTATCTCTTCTCTTCCTATTCTTATATTTTCAGTATAAGCTTCATTTCAACCACTTCTGTATTAATACAAAAGCGAAGAATTCATTATAGTAATCTTAGTTTCTTGTTTAACCATTTGTGACTTTCTTTATCATTGTAATTTCTGATATTTCAGACTATGTCAAAAGAAGTAAACTAATTTACTCTTAAGGAATGTGCCTTAAACATATTTTCAGATCGGCCAAACTATACAAAACCTTGAACAGTGCTTGTGTCCGTATTGTCAAAATAACCTTTTGGAATCTCGTATTTGATAACATTGAAGTTATCCCTGGTTCTATTTTTTGGCACTGTTTTTGAAAAGAATTTGAAAAGGAAACCTTTTTCACATATTGCAGGGTTTCATAAGAATGGAAGCATTTGAACCAAAGAAGTGGGACATACCTGGCGATAAGTCAAGGAGTCTCTTGCTGAAAGAAGAGTTGGTTTCAAGTGGAAGAACAAGCATGTATGTTGGCAGAAAGAGAAATATAGAGGTAAAAAAGGTTGCTGATGTTGTTGAGGCACTAATTGGTGCCTTTATAAGCACAAAAGATGAAAAGGCTGCTTTATCGTTTATTAATTGGATTGGCATCGATGTTGACACCAAGATTATGCCATATGAGAGGCACCTTAGCACTCACCCCGAGAATCTTGTAGATGTCAAATTTTTAGAATCTCAGCTGAAGTACAAGTTTAAAGACCCTTACCTTTTAGTAGAGGCTCTCACCCATAGTTCTTGCAAACGATCAGGAATTTCGACATGTTATGAGGTACTGTCATGATTATTTACTTACTAACTAGAAGCATCATATACTATGAAAACTTTAGGGTATAGAAGAGGATGGAATAAAAGAAATAATGAAATATAACAGTATTATATTTTAATTCATTCCATTTTATTCTATCTCTTTCCATCAAATTTGGAAGTCCTTGTAATACCGTATCACTGATAAATTCTTAACATGATCTGCAGCGATTAGAATTTCTTGGCGATGCAGTGCTGGACAATGTAATGACGATGCATTTCTATGAGGAATATTATAATGAAAAGTGTTCACCGGAATTTCTTACTACCATGAGGTCTATTTCTGTGAACAATGAGTGCTACGCTTTGTCAGCCATTAAAGCTGAGCTGCACAAACACATACTGTGTGACCCCGTAGTAGAAAAGAATATTAAGGAGACAATAAAAAGTGTTGAGAATTTATCTCTGGAATCAACTTTTGGATGGGAGCTAGAAACATATTTCTGTCCGGTCAGTTGTTCAATATTTCAGTGCATGACTTCTTCCAATCCCAACATTTTTCATTATTATTCACATTACTAACATATTCATGGGAGCTCTTCATTGTTTATGGTTACATGCAAAACGTTACAAGTCTGTATTGAATAGAATATGAAGTTTAATGTACTATTTAGTCATGAGATTCTCTTGTGTTTAAATCAGGTGCATTTTTTTTCAATTTATGTCAGGTGCTTGGAGATGTTATAGAATCTATAGCAGGAGCAATTTTTGTTGATTCAGGTTACAAGAAAGAGATCGTTTTCAAAAGCATAAGGCCCCTTTTGGAACCCCTTGTAACACCTGAAACAGCGAGGCGACATCCTATTAGTGTGTTGCAAGAACTGTGCCAGAAAAATCAGTATAAAATGGAAGTGCAATCCCCTGTGAGTGACAACGATGGAACTTTGGTTACAATTAAGGTGAAAGCTAACAGGATCACTTACCAGCACACTGCTAAAGCTTCTAACAAGGATAAAGCTCGTAAAGTGGCCTCCAAGGAACTCTTAAAACAATTGAAGGTAACGGAATCGATGTTATCTATGAATAGAAGACGATTTTTGTTCACTCTATTATCTGCAGTCTTTTTGTTTTGTTGCTTTGTGGATGAAATAATTTTTCGTGTACTGTGTAAGTGATTTTGGAAACTAATTCAAGTTTTTAAAACTTTTATTTGTAATTGCAGATTTGCAAGTCTCTTGGCTAATTCATGTTGTACGCCCAAGGAATGCTGTATTAAGGTTTTGCAAGCATTTGGACTGAAATAAAATAGATTGATTTGAGATTTTAAGACCATTTAAAGTTTGTCTGGTCACCCAATTACTTTTTAGTTAATTTTAACATATTTCTTCCTAATAAGGCTTGTAGAAAAAAAAAACTTCTGCAGAAGTTAAAATTATCTGGCGTATAAACTAATTTATGAAAATAATTTTCTCGCACATCTACTCTAGTCTAATTTTAATTTATGCAAAAAGTTCTTTTTAGTCTTCTTTTCCTTCAAAAATCATAATAGAGAAATTGTATATATTTTAAGTTAAAAAATTGTTAACATTTTTTTTGGGCTTAAAAACCCTTTTAAATAATAATCGTTTTAATAATATTTTTCTTAAAACTTAATAGTTCTTAGAACACAGATACTTCCAACTTTTAATTTCTGAAATGTTAAAGTTAGATTAGTTAATGAAATAGTATCTTAATGATATTTGTAAGTAAAATTATAATAGTAGTTCCAGTGACCAATAATATATTCCCAACAACATAACAATGTATTAATGTGTTATCGATTTCAGAATTTAATCGGATACAAGGACCATTAAATTAAAGATAATTATTCAAACTCAAATAAGTAATTGTCACAAGCAGATTAGATCAAACCTACTCATTAGCTCACAATTTCAGTTCAAAAAACTATTGATAAAGAGATTTTTTTTTAAAAATTCAAAAGGATATATTATACATCATCGAGACAACTAATAGAAAAACAATTAAATACGTCCTTTTAGCATAATTCTACCATACCAGTTTTGCTATGACATCATCGTATCTTTGCAAGTTGTAGTTGAACTAACTGCAAATTTCCTCAAAACAAAACTTCTGAAAGTTAGGCTTTCACAGAAGATCATAAAAATAATCCAAACCTTGGCCAATTTCCCAGATCGAGATGCCACATCCCCATGAACGGGCTTCCTCCAACCGCAAAGAAATTGACTTCAAAGATGGATAGAATACCGCATGCTTGATATCCTTGTCGTCATTGTAAAAGAAAAAGTGTTCCCCACTGTTCTTATCCCACTGCAGTTCAGGCCTATGCTTCTCCAAAAGTGCAAGGTAATCTCTCCCAATAATAGCTCCACCACCACCTTCACCTGCACTCGCAAATTTCACTAAAGTGCAAAACAAAAAATGCTTTTACATGATAATACCTCCGAAAAACTGAAAGAGAGTCTAGGATGATCTCAAAGCCTCAAAATGTCTAAAAAAGGTGTTCTTGTTCCACTCAAAAAGCAATAAGAAATTAATATAAATATCATCCCTAATCTAATGGGCACATTCCTGTCTAGATCCCCCCCTCCTTGGTCCCCTTAGTGGGGGTCCCTTAAGTACCACTTTAGCTGTTCTAGTAGCTATGTGTGTGCACTCTACATTGCCACCGTGAAATTAAACATAAGTTTAGTTCAAAGGATGAAAGAAGAGGGATTTTAGTCCTGGTACCCAACCTCCTTTTATTCCCTCCTACCAAAAATGCACAGATAAGAAACAAAGGAATTACCTCTTGAAAGGGAGAAATCATTTCCATAGAAGTTGATGCCGAGAAGTATCTTGGGGGCGAGGCTTTGGGCTCTATTGCCAGAGGTACCAAGAAGCAGCTTCAGAACAATTTGAATCCATTTCAAAGGTGCATTAGGACCAGGATTATGAGGATTAGAGAAGTTGTATGTCATTAACGAGAATCCATCCACAGCTGCACTTAAAACCTCAAGATCTTTAGGACCAAAGTCATGCTCTTGCAGCTTCTCAGAAGATGGTGGACCTATAACATAGACTAGCTGCAGCTTCTGCCCACTAATTTTCTCTGAGCCTATAGAATGCAGAGCATCTCCAAGCTGTTTTACAAACTGCAGTGCCTGTGCTAGCAAAAGAAGAAAGCACCACATCAATTACTAGAGTGCCTTAATACAAAATGAATACATTGTTTCACAGAAACACGATGATTGAATTTACAATTTTCCCCGTGGAAGTCTATCTATGCTAATAGAGTTATCAATAACAAAACTGTCTTACAGGTGACAGTGACAGAATTAATAGTGTGCTTCCATTGAAGAGAACTTAATTATGTGACCCATGTTCCAAGTGGTAAAAAAGAAGCACCTCAGTCATTCATTACTGAAGTAATAACAATTTTTACGTAACCATATAATGACTGACCTTGTCAATCACAGTTTGGAAGAAGGCTCAATAGCTTAGTCCATGAATCACAGGCAGAGTTCCGTATAATAACTTGGCTGTATAAAAAGTACTGAAAAAGATTAAACGGAACAACTGCTCACCAAATTCCGCATGTTTGGATCATGCAAGATACCATAGGCTGCCCACCTTGACCAAGATTCTAAAACAATACCATCATATCCCATTTCCCTACAGAAGCAAAGCATTCACATGAAAAGCAAATCATAGCACAAAATATTGAGAAAGGAAGTGCTTCATATATGGATCTGATTTATCTGAATATACTTGTTTCCATGAACAACTTCTGACACTCATGCAATTCATACATAATGGGCTTGCTGTAGGGGAAGAAACTGTACATAAGGCCTTTAGCTGGGTAAAGGAAGCAATAAGTACACCACAAACCAATTTTAGATAGAATAAATAATGGGAAAATTACAAGCAAAAACGAATTGTTGGCAAAAGTATTCCTGGTTTACAAACAAATCAATTCAATGGTTAATTAAATTAATTTGTGTTTCGATATCATTCACCAATTAAGTGGTCAGTTGATTATTCCTAAACTACAATATCAAATATCAAGAATTCCTTTCACACACAGCACCAAGAGACAAATCCAATTATTTATCCTCAGAGAGTTGCGATAATAAAAAACGGAATAGCCTAATGGCTTTGTTCCCATAATGCCATAGCCTAAGAGAGGTATCTAGAAAACTGTTTAGAGGCTTACTTGCACTCTGTTACTATAAGATTAATGGCTTTGTTCCTTTGCTTTTCCTTTCCCAACAGCACTGCTGGCGATGCTTCCAGAACAACTCTAGGCAAAATCTACATGCAATTGAAAAGAAATGGATGGATTCATACCTACAAAGAAAAGTATAAAATAATCCCAAGACAATTAAACAAGTGTTAGGTCCAACAAGTTAATGAAAAAATGGAATTAGCCGCATTGTAGCCAGTTCAAGGTCCAAAACAGACTGTTCCAGAAGCTTCTACTTGGGACTTTAGACAAAAGTAAGTGAGGGAGGAGAGAAAATGAAATAAATAAAAAATTGAAATTTTTAAAAAATTCCCTCTTCAACCACAAATAATAGAAAATGCATTTAATTTGTCAGTAATGAATGAAATGAAAATAAGTTTAAAAGTTGACAACTAATTAAATGTACCAAAGCTTCTCCTGTCTTTCTAAGCTCTGAGATCCATCCTCTGTCAGCATTGTGTCTCCCCTCTAGAACTAAGCTAGTCTGTTGGCTGGCAATAACAACTGATTAAACAAAACCATAAAGCCGTATAATAAAGACTTACTAAATAACAAACCCAGGGATTTATAATCAAGTATTCACTAGAATTTCATTGCAGTGCAGAAATTATAAAGTTTATGAGGATTAAAACATTCTGCTGATCCTCAAGGAGGCTGTGATGTCAGTTAAAGTCAACTCTGGATACTTCTTTTCCCAAAAGGAAGCATATCAGGTCCTAATTTGTAGAAAAACTAAGGGTACAATAGCGTATAAAACTTCAGAAACGAAAAATTAAAGCTACTAGAAATTTTAAGTGCTTGAAAATTACATTTGAAAGCTCATATTAACAGGTACAAGGAGAATTATGAATCACACAGGTCATAGGTCTTAACTCTGCACCCACCCCTCTATTTTCTTCATTAAGTCATTTAGAACTGATGTACATACCTCTTTAGGTCATACCAAACGGGTGATATGTGTGTAAACTTAGAGTTGAACCTTTTAGCCAATTCATAACCTCGAGAATTCCTGTCATAATTAACATTTTTTGGCATACAAAGGATTGTAATCATGGGAAGAATGGCACAGAGGAAAAGAATCTCATCCAAATAGATCAGAATATTGAAATTTCATATTAAACATTAAGCAATATAACTATGAAGATGTTAAAAGATCAGATAGTAGATGACATTAATTGAATCTTACCAAAAAGAAGAATCGTGATACTGTAACAATCAAAACTATAACTTTCAAATTGTGAAATTTCAACAAGGTTTTAAATCATTTATACTTATTGTTTCTATCAGCTAAAATTAAAGACGGGATAGAAATTTTAAGAATCATCCAGACTAGTGAACTATATAATAGGAATACATGTCTCTATCATAATGTATAAAGATAATACCCCTGTATCAGGAAAGTGCTGAGGGTTGAGTGAATCAATTACTTAACACACGTCTTTGTTTCAACAAGCCAAGGAGTTGATACTTTAAGGATCATGCAGATTAATGAGCTGTATTATGGAAAAAAATGTCCATTTCACCCGTCTGATGATCTATCTCTCACTTAAATTATAATTAAAAATATAATTTGCCACCTTACCAAACCTATTCTCTCACAAGACTCAACTCCCTTTATTTATTCCACACACTCCCTACTTTTAGAGAGCTTTAAATGAATTGTTACATGATGGGAGGACTTTTGAGCATGTTTATGCTCAAGTATAAAAATAAGAATAAATTATTATGCAATCAAACGTTAAAATAAAGTTCAAATTTTTGTACACCTGCATTGCAGTTCCCGGTGCCACTAGTTCAAAATTATTCATCTGATTATTGTGTACTAATTAGTTTCATTCATATAACATACCATCTCAAGCCAGGATCAGATATGGCCAGTTTGACTATTAGCACTCGACACTTGAAATTAGGAGCTCCAAAACTTCTTTCATATTATATCATAATCGGAAAAAGTATCAACATTACATCAAACAAAAAAAAATTCTTCAGCAGAAAATATTCCATGCCAAGTATTATATTCATTATTCGATGATTCATCAAAGAAAATGCTAAAATTTGCTAAATTAACACACACAAAACATACCAGGGAGTAATGTAGCCAAGCACAGGATAATTATAATGGCGCTGAGAGGTATTTTCTGATACTTTGGAATTTTCCTAATCCATTGATAATTAACAACATCGGATACTAAAATCAAAACTAGAAATAATTTATTTGTTCATAAGTAAAAAAAGGTGTTATGATTTTGATTTTGGTACTTACGGTGAGTACATGTTGGTAATTAGCATGGGTTGTGACAAGGCCTTGCTCATACACATACGATTCTTCATATTGCGAAGGAGAGTATTGTCTGAAGCGGTAAGTGACAGTAGCAATAATGGACGATATTATGAAGAAGACAACAACATTTCTGCCACTGAAAGCTGAGTTGACCCGTACTGAAGATGATTCCACTCGGTTTTCCCGACGACCGCCGATCGGCGCTGATCTCTTCTTCGCCATCTCCCCCCGTCTAGGTTTTCTGTCAAACCAAACGACACCGTAGTGCTATATCTGTGTAATGAAATTTAGGAAATAATTTTTAATAATATTTTATTTTTTATTTTTATCATTTTAAAACTTAATGTAAGATTTGTAGAATTATTATTATAATTTCTTTCAGCCCAGTCATGTACATTAGAAAAGATTCATCACTTCTACAATAGTTTGATGCTGTGTTAAAGAAAATTTCTAAAATTCATAAGATTGGAAAAATTAAATAAAAAAAAACTAGAGCACACGAAGCAGCATTTTCAGATATCATTTCAACTTATCATCCTTTAGAAAATGTCAAAACAAACAAAGGGAACACCAAAGTCACAATAACTTGTTAAATAGATTGGATTATGCATTTGTGTATCAACGTCTCTCTAAACTTTAAAAAAAATAGTAGCAAATCACTCTTAAAATCTTTTATTACAGTTTTTATTATTTATTTATTTATTTTCATTTTCTTATTTAATGTTTTTTCTAATGTGAGCATGAACTTATTTTATTTCTTAATATATTGATTTATTTGACTCCAACAACTACTCTTTCACTTCTTAATTTAGTGTCTTGATTGTCTATTACGAAGTTACTTCAATGTCTTAATTTTGGAATTAGTAGAAAGTTGGTCACTTGTTTTCTAGTGAAACTTTGATCCTTTTATTGATAATTTTTTTTTTCATTGAGAAGAAAAAAAAATATCAAATACATTGAAATTATAAATAATGTATGGATAAAGTGATAAATTTTATATGAATTTATTAATATTTAAATTAATAAGTATTAAAAAATAGTAATGAATAATTAATTATTGAAGAGAAACATGAAAAAAACTCATATTGATATAATGTATATAAGAATATATAACATTAAGAAAAAATTTCAAAATATAGATAATATCTTCATCAAAGTTTGAAACAATTTTGGTCATTTTACAAACCAAGATTTTGTTCTTTCAAATGTTTTCTTAACAATAGCACAAATGGATAAGGATCGTACTTCTTTAAAAAAAAATACATTTGGTTAAATTTGTTGTCATATGTCCATAACTTTTGCTCCGTCATATATATGAACCCATTTTCTAATGATATTTGATAAATCAAAGAGATTGTTTACCTAAATTCTAATTACATCCTATAATTTTGCTTAAAGAGTGAGTTGTTTCATTTCATAACATGTGACAATATAGTAAATAAATCTACTTAAACATTTAATGATTTTGTAATATTTCATAATGGAAGTTAAAAAACCTAGATACCCATGTTTAATAGTTGTCTATTCAACTCATAATTTTTGAACTTGTTGAAATTTGATGTAATATGGCATATGCAATTGACTGATACCACTCTATCCCCTCCTTTACAAACTTCTGGATATTATAATATTGACAATATAGTTGTTTCTCAATCGGTTATCATGCATACATTTGGCCGATACATGACATACATGACATATGTTCATCACACTTAGAAAAACATATGATATCATCCTTTGTTTCATCTTGAACAATGACAAAAGCTAAAGGAGATATGTTCCGATTGTCATCTTGATAAATTGTAGTCAAGGAAGTGTCATGATATTTTTTTAGTCAAAAAAATCCAATAAACTTGCACTATTGATTTACAAAAGTTGAACCCATCAATACATGATTTAAAATACCAAAAACCACATTTTAAAATGTAAACAAAGTTGTGTCGAACATCATCACAACATAAAACATAAGAACGAGTAACATATTTTACAATTGTACTTAGAACACTTTCTTTATAAGTTACCACCACCTTAAAAGATGATTATATGATTCATCATAATTGTCCAATTCTATTACAAGAGTAGGATTCTTTATTTCAACAATTAAACTTCTTATTAAGAGTAAAATCCTTTATTTTTACAATTAAACTTCTTTATCAAATATGAAATGATTTTCTTTGATAAAATATAAATAATAATTTTAAATATCATATAAATAAGAATATCAAACATAAATACTAAATATTAATTTCTAATAACATTCAAATATAATCTTAAAAAACAATTTAACATATTATCTTCAAAATTAAACTCTAAATAAACAAATACATCTTAATCCTAAACTCAATAGAAACTATAAATTGAAATATTTTAATTTTGGAAGAGAAAGAAAGAAAGAAAATAACAGAAACTTATTGATTGAGTATACTAGTATTGATTGTGTATATTTCTCATGTTCCATGTGCTAGGCTATTGTTGTATTGAAACAAACTATTTTTTCCTTTTAATTTTTTTTATTATGGAATGGTGAATCTACTCAGTTTAACATTGATTAAACCAAGATGAATTTAGTTCATATTGGGTTAAATTCGATTTCCTAATATACTAAAATTTATAATTTTATTTTATCCCACCTTATTCAGATATGTAATAAATGAAATTGGTTGATGAAACACTGCGTTACAGTACTAAATGCTGCAGGCAACAGGTGTGAAACCCAAAGACAGTGAGAAGAACTGGTGGAGGAGAAGCGACCTCAAAGAGGAGGTGACGGCAGCAGCCACCAGTGTGAAGAAATGTGGCTGCCACTGGTGCTCCTGCTTCATGCAACTGTACACTTGGCCCTTCCTCTAACCAACCATTTCTTTCTCACTCACCATTTACACCTGCCACCACCTTCTGAGTAACATAGAAACGTGGACAAGATTCCTATGCCATCACCATAATTTCCCCTAGCATAACTTGATAAAAAAAGGGTGCTTTTGTCTATGAGTTTGAAGTTTAGAGACCCCACGTGGGCATCTTCTCCCATGCTCATTTTGTTGTTGTTTCTAACTCCATTATTATCCCTTCTCTCCGTGGGTTTTCTGAACATAGTTCAGTAAAATATTGCTGTCAGTGTTAAGGAAGAAAGAAATGAAGTGAGTTGATGAGAAAACAAAAAGTGAAAAAATTGAAAGTACACAAAAACAGAGTGATTTACTGGAAAAGAAATTCTTAAAAATATAAGTATTTTATTTATTTATTATATTGACAACAGATTATGTACAATGATAATTCATATGATTTTTTGTTTTTAAATAAAATGATTCTGTTTTTTTTTTCTAATCTCATTTTTGCCAGGAAAGTTTGATTTAATCTCAACTTTTATGCTTTACTTTCATTTTCTCTCAACAAAAAAACTAGTATCATTATCTCTTTCTTTTCCTTCTCATTCAGTCATCCAAACTCTCTGGACATGCTGGCAGGAATCACAGAAAGAATAGAGAGAAGGGTCACTGAGCCTGATCTAAACACATAAAATTAGAATATTTTATTCACCATGCTGCTGGTTTTTTCTTTTGGAACCAATTGTTACTATAAAAAAAGATTGAGGTTTATTTTTAAATAATAATACCATAAAAGGCAAGATTCCCCGTATGCACAGCATTGGCAGAAACTATACCTGTCTTGTCCAGCTAGCATCAACAACCACCATTTTCAGAGTTTCATCATGGCTGTCTTCTCTGAACCTTCTTCCAAATAAAGGTACTTTGCTTCTCAGGATACATGAATTACATGCATTTTCACATCCTTTCTTTTTATTTTTCTTATTTATTATGTGTTCATCTCCTTAAATTGCCTAACCATGCTGCAAGAGTGTCAAACACTGGAACAGGGTTGATGAACTTTTCATATCAGTTATTTACTTTCCACATTCCACACATTTTTGCTACTTGGATCTCTTAAACTTTCCAAATCAATGGTTATGTTATTATTTATATAAACCAAGTTCTTTTCTCTATCTTTTTTTATTACAATTTTTAGATCTTTGTTGGGATTTTTGGTTTGATGCATCTCATTGATGTCATACTTGCACAGGTATACTCACGCTGGTTTTGATTCCTCAATTTCTTTGGTGTTTGATCATTGTTGTCTGTCCCTTTTAGTGATTTATTTAATAAATTTTTTGGTGAAACTACTTTTCCTTCTCCAGCTTCCCTTTCTTCTTTAAAGAAGTGATGGTTTGCCAAAATATTTTTTTATACTTAGCTTATAGTTTTATGTAAACAGAACACTTTCTTTGCACAATTTGACTTTTGAAACATTGGCTAATAAGTAGGTAAGAAGAACTACTTTCAAATCATCTGGTTAAAGTTCGGCACACTTTGGCACCAACAATAGTATAAATTCACCTGTTTTTTTGGTTGAATTGGCACGCATGTTAAAGATAGTGATTTTTTTTTTCACCATAGCATTAGTACACTGGTAAATTGCTAAATTATTAATATACTATAATTAGTGGTTGTTAAAAATATTAATTTTTATGAAAATAATTAAAGGATATTAACAACTTTTTATTTTACCTTTTTGAGAGCTGAGTCTATTTTTAACAAGAAGAATATGTAGGTACTTCGGCAATTCCGAGATACTTTGCCTTGTAAAGTGCTTTTTATTTTGTTTGATACTTTGTGTGTGGAAGAGGGGTTTATTGAGTTTGGTATAGTACTATTCATTAGGTTATTTCAAGTTGAAGAAGTCTTTTTCCTTTTAATTTTCCTTCCTACAATGTCGGTTGAAAACTTGATATCTTAAATATGCGAGAATCCCAAGAAAGTTAATGTAACCCTTGCTGCCTAAATTAAGGAATTTAGTTGGGCCACTGTTTAAGATAAATACTATCACATAATAGTTTTGAAATTACAAACTTAATAATATTTTTTTCTTAACTTTGGACACGAAGCCTAAATTTCAATGAAAAAATAGTTCTCACTTTTAAATAGAGTGCACAAATGAAGTGGCTAAATTAATTCATGATGCCTTTTGTTTTCATATTCAAAATAAAATGAAACTTGTTTCTCCCCTTTCTTTATCATTGTTTGATGTAGCTTTTCTCCCCTTATTACTGTCCCCATGTGGACGTTCACAAATAGAGAGCTAGTATATGTCTTCATTGAGAATCATAGAGCTCTACGAACATGACATGTCTTTCCCTTATATTAATCTGGTCCTATGGTCAATATTTTCCAAGAGGCAGGTTTCGAGTTTAACTATGTTTTGGCTTTGGTCTTAACACACCACTCAACGATGCTTTCGTCTATACCTTGATACAGGAATTGCGTTCATTGATAGGTAAACTAATTTAACAATGACTAGATTTGAAGTTTCAACATCTTTAAGAAGATCCTCGTTGATAACAAGAAACGTAGTTGTTGTCAGTTTTCTTATAAAATCTGTATTCATATGTTTGGACTTGTTTCAATAACCACACCACAACATAACATATCAGGCTTTGAGGTCCCATTATTTTGAAATCTACAGAGACCAAAGACAGTGAAGGATTTAGCTATCCGAGGCATAGAAATTACAAGCATGGCATACACTGCGGTTGCTATGCCTACCTCTCCAGCAGCTAACACTGCAACTATGGACATTGCAAAGGAGCATAATGGTCTTCGTCGCTCCCAATCCAGCAAAGAACTATGCACAAGTTCTATTATGCGGAGGTCTTATTCTGACAACCACCTATGTTGCTCCATCAATTGCGTACAAGGCACATCAGTTACACCAAAACTTAAGAGCAATCGGTCAACGGGAATTTCCCCGTTTCAATTTTCAGGCTCCATTCTTCCAAATTCACTGCGCTCCTTCTTGTTTGACCCAGAAACTAGCAAGGATATAGGTGTGGGGGAGAAGGAGGTAAGCATTGAGGAAAACATGGTGGAAAGAAGCAAAGAAGAGAGAGTAAATAGAGCCAACTGGGTGGAGAGGCTTATGGAAATCAAGAAACATTGGCGAAATAGACTGCCAAAAGAAAGCCTGGATCCAGATGACATATGCCAAGACAATAATTACGAGGAATGTGAATGTAATGGAGATGATGGTGTTTGCGTGGTGGGTGAAGACGAAGATGAGGAGGAAGTGACATATGATCGCGATTCATTCTCAGAATTTCTGGTTCAAGTGCCATGGTCTGATACCCAATTGTACTCTCAACTTGCTTTCCTGTGCAACATGGCCTATGTAATACCTCAAATCAAGGTAAGCATTCACCAGTGGTAGGATAACTTATCGATTTCTTTTCTAAGATCTGCATATTTATGAGAGAGTTTGCATGTGCTTTTTCATTTTCTTTTTTCATGTATGAATATTCAATAAAGAAACAAAAACAAACAACAACTCTTGCCAATAATTTGCAGGCTAAGGACTTGCGACGATACTACAACCTTCAATTTATAACATCTTCTTTAGAGAAGAAGGCCGAAGTGGCTAAGTTAAAAATGAAACTTGACCAGGACTCCACTTGCGTTCCTATAGATGACTCGGTAGCCTCTCAAGGTATCACAAAGAAAGGCAAAGGAAATGCACAGAAGCATCAAATCCAACTTGCTTATGATATCGCTACCTCAGCTGCCTCGTATGTTCAATTACGAGCTAAGGACCTTTTGTACCTGGCTGCTAAGTCACAAAAGAGTGAAAATGAAGAGCCTAACCAAGGAGGAGAGTCACCTGGAGAAGAGGTGGAAGGCACTTCGCGAGGCTACAAATCAGAGGTTGCTGCTTATGTAGCAGCATCCACAATGACCGCAGTGGTTGCAGCAGGGGAGAAGGAAAAACAAGAAGCAGCAAATGATCTCCAGTCACTTCATTCCTCCCCTTGCGAATGGTTTGTTTGTGATGATCCCAGCAATCACACACGATGCTTTGTGATTCAGGTAATTTCTCAATCACTCTATGCTATTTTGATCTGTACCATAAGGCTATACATTATTGAAGTTTGACCCTTGAAATTTTGTTCTATGTTGCAGGGGTCAGACTCCCTGGCATCTTGGCAAGCAAACCTCTTTTTTGAGCCCACAAAATTTGAGGTGGGAAAAATTCTTATTTCGTGGAGATATTCATTCCTTGTTCAGTTGCAACTTCCATATCTTGAATTTGGTAAGAAAAACACCAGATCACTCACGATCTATTCTGTTGCAGGGTACAGATGTACTTGTTCATAGAGGAATTTATGAAGCTGCAAAAGGAATATACAAGCAATTCATGCCGGCAATAATGGAGCATTTGAAGAGACACGGGGATCGTGCAAAGCTTCAATTCACTGGGCATTCCCTCGGGGGGAGTCTCTCTCTATTGGTTCATCTGATGCTTTTGACTAACAAGGTAGTGAGTCCCTCCACTCTTCGACCAGTTGTGACTTTTGGCTCACCATTTGTATTCTGTGGAGGCCATCAAATTATCCATGAGCTAGGCATAGATGAGAGCCACATCCACTGTGTGATGATGCATAGAGATATTGTTCCCAGGGCCTTCTCCTGCAATTACCCAAATCATGTAGCTGTAGTCCTTAAGCGCTTAAACAGCTCCTTTCGCTCACATCCTTGTCTGCTGAAAAATGTAAGCATCATCATTCTATCAATTCTTGCATAATAGTCATACAAAAAATCCAAATTTATTCACATCATTTGGCCGCAGGTTTATATTTATATTGCTTTCTGGCATGACTTTTGGCTTGAAGCTTATTTTATAAACTCCTAATGAACCCGCCTAATATAAAATATGAAATGCTGCTGTACTCAGCAGTGGGTAAAAAATATTCATTCATTTTCTTTGGAAATTTTTCAGAAGCTGTTGTACTCACCACTGGGTAAAATATTCATTCTCCAACCCGATGAGAAGACGTCTCCTCCACATCCTTTACTCCCTCGAGGAAGTGCCTTCTATGCCCTGGACAATACTAAACGTGGATACTCTCCAAGTGTTCTCAGAACCTTCCTGAATCAACCACACCCCATTGACACACTAAGTGACCCAACAGCATATGGTTCAGAAGGCACAATTCTGAGAGACCACGATTCCAGTAACTACCTTAAAGCCGTCAATGGAGTCTTGAGGGAACATTCTAAGATTCTCGTTCGCAGAGCAAGTAAGCAAAGGATTAATCAGTTATGGCCACTTTTGACATCACCATCTCCACACTCATGGAGCCATGAACAGAACTTAGAGAGATGCAGCTTGATGACAAAGGAGATAGTGACAGGGGTTTGAAAAAAGGCTTTTCTTCCGAGGTTCCCATAGATCATGATCAAATTAATTAAAATCGAGGAATTCATTAGCAAAATAGATCACTGTGTTTTATGTATATTTCTAAATTCTAAAGAACTTGTGTAGCGTATATCTGTTACTCCACATCGGAAAACCTTGTGCATACAAATGTCGACAATTCCTATAGAAAATGGAAGAAATATTTCCATAGATTTTCCATGCATCCACAAGTAAGATAATACTGGATGACAATTGACATGCAAACCATTCCAACCGTCTGATAGTCAAAAGCTTGGACAAATGCAAATTACCTTCCCTGAATGGAAAGGATATTTTTTCTTTATGAAAACAGAATAAGGGGTTTAATTACCAGCATAAAATAATGATGCATGGGTGATTATATTATAACAATAATAATATTTGACGAAAGCTAACAGAAAATATTAACCTTTCACAGAACGTAAGGCATCAATGTTCTTGAGTCAAAGAGGTATCTACATCTAGTATTTGACTTTATCTCGATTCAAAAGAAAATACATCTGAAAAACTAACAGAAAAAAATGATGATTATATGCAATAATCCATTTCTAAATTGCAACGAAGCAACACAGTTATCCTAATCATAGCCACAAAAACAAACCAAAATCTTTAAATTATAACATATATCCCATTATAGGCAACTTAGTACTTTCTTGTTAATCTAATATAGTTCGTTCGGGGAGTCTATTAATTAGTCCTAAATCCTAAACTCTTTTGTTGGGAGTACCGTGTTTACTCCGAAATATACACAAGTATTAGATCAATTGTTTCTCTTCAATCTTTCATTGTTGAGAGTAAGAGTAGTAGAAGATAGGAAATTGTTTTTGACAATTTGGTATCAGTAAGTCAGCAACAATGATGACCATAAAGAATTTGAAACTCGCATGGATTCAATGGAGAAGACGATGTCGGATTCTCAAGAATTAACACATAAAACCTTGGAAGCAACAATGGATCGAGGGCTGCTTAGTTTCTTCCATTACATCTCTGAATTTTGGCCGCCAAATCAAGTCAACGCCTGCACCCCACAGAGATCCATCGAAAAATTGCTCGGTGGTTCTTGATAGAGCCCAGCTACAATTTCCGCCTTTTCGTCTTTTGATGGTACCAATTTTTGGGCTTAACGCGCACAGACAGAAAAAAAAATTGAGCTTGAAGGCACACCAAAAAATCAACGAGAGCGTTTACTTATGGGTGGCAAGGCATTCCCATGGCAACACCATTGTATTCAATCCCTGAATATTTAGTGTAAAACATGATTTAGATCTTGCAAGATGTTGGAAAGATATTTGATTAACCAGTGGCGAAACTCGCGTGATTGAAATAGGGAAGTTCTTTAATTGATTATTTGGAAAATTTTGATAACCTCTTGGATAGGGTGACAATTTCTGAGGAGACAACCTTAAGTTTTTTTTTCTATTAGGCTTAAGCTTAGAGTTGGAAAAATTTATGTCCATAAACCAAAAACAATTCAAGAAGCGGTGAGAATGAAGCATTTAATAGGCCTTCTACAGAATAATTCTCATTACATATGAATTGAAGCAAAAGCTGAAGCCTTCCACAAGTTAAAACAGGCTTTAACTTCAACACCTGTCTTAATCTTGCCAGAGCAACCTTTCATTATAGAGATCGATGCTTCAGATATTGGTATTGGTGCAGTTTTAAGCAGGGTTATGGGACCAAAGTATCAACCCTTGTCAATTTATAAAAAGGAGTTTTTTGGTACCCTAATTGCAGTAAAAAGTGGCAGGACACTGACAACTTATAAAACAGAGTTTTTTTTTGCTATCTTATTTGCAGTAAAATGTGGCAGAACATACAACAACCTTGCTAGCATTATACTTTTCATGGAGAAGTTCTCAAAAGGAAAGGCAAATTAGTGGTGAGAAATGATGCAGGTTTGAAGACTAGAATCCTCCAACACTTTTATGATTCAGACATTAGGGTTATTCAGGCTTTGAGCTAAGTTAGAAGAGAATAAAAAAACAATTTTATTGTAAATGAACGCTTAAGGAAGTAAAAAAGTGGGTACAACAATGTGAGATATTGTAATGAGAGAACTACATCAAATGCAATTTTTATTTAGAGAAGAGAACTAACATTGGTGTTGTTAGTAGTAGGATAATGACACATGAATAAGTGTGAACCTTATAGGTGTGGGAGAGTGAAATTCTCTGTGTTTGGATTAGGGTATGTTAAAGTGTAGCGTGTGAAGAAAATTTATTGAGATACGTGAGTGATGTGATGATTGTAAGAGTATTTTAAATTATTTAGAATAGTGTAAATTGTAAGACTACAAATTTACTTTATATATAAAAAAAGAATAAATAATTATTAATTTTGTGCATATTTTAGTTAATTAAAATAATTTAAAATTTTATTTATAAATAAAAGAAAAAAATGTAAAATTAAAAAAAATAATTAAATATAATTTTAAATGTAAGTATAATTTTATTATTTTTCATTTTATTAATTTAAATTAATTTTATTACTTAAGTTAATTTATTTAGATAATTTTAATATTATTTATGATTCTTTAAATTATGTTATATATATATACACACAAAATTATTATTAATAATAATTTCTATTATTAATATTATTGTATCATGGTTTTTTCATGTCATTCTCCTCTCATTTCTCTTCAATTATGAGAAGATTTTAAATACCTTCAACTTTTCATTCATTATTATCTTCAGCCTCAACCTCCATCACCCAAAAAAACAAACACACAATCCTATGTAAATAAGAGAGACCAGTGTCCTATATAGATAAGAGAAACACTTATACTTATTTTATAAAATTTATTAGGTAGAATCAGAACTCATTTGTTAGAAAAATATATTTATATATTTTAGAAAATATATAGAAGATTGCAAATTATTTTTCACATATTCTTGTTGAAATGGGAAATGTAGACTTTATAAATGAGTCAATATTAAGAAGTAATTAATTTTTTCTTGGCTTTTTGATTAAATAAATAATATAAAAATATTAATATTTTTCTGGAAAAATGTTTGAAAGCCGCAATCTTAAGTAGTGTTTTCAACTCATAGCAAAACCTGTAATTTTTTTAAAAAAAAGTAATTAAATAGAACGAAATTAACAAAATAGTCTTTGTTGTAAAACTAGGAAATATAGGAGCAGGAGAAATTAACATCAGGCGAATGCGAAAGCACCAATTCGAAAATTTGCAACCCTAGAGTTGACTTAACTTGTCACTTTTTAATTTTTAATAACGAGGCCCATTAATAGACACCAAAAAGGCCCATAAAGAAAAGAAAGATTTTAATTATATTTTTCTTTTCCATTTTCAATTTTCTTCTCCCTGTTTCTTGTATATCTCTCTTTCTTTCTTCATTTCCCTGTTTCTTCTTCTTCTTCTTCTTCTCCTCTCTCTTATCCCCAGATTCTGTTCTACCATCCTCTGCTTGCCAATAATTTCTCCATTTTAAAAAACGTTAAGGAAAGGAGCACAAGACTCTGAACTATTAATCTGCATTTCGAACCGTTTCTCTTTCCGACGCTCTGTTTTTGATCGGCGCCCATTGGATTTGATGCCCACCATTGCATTTCCATTTTTGCCCCATGCGTTTCTGTCATCGCTGGTGCTACGCCCACACTCCAACTCTTCCGGAAATTGATTCACCAGTTTCCGTTAGGGTTTTAATCATCTCAACTACTATACTGTTATTTTCAAAATAACAAGATAAAAGAAAGAAGAAAAAAACCCTTGACATTTCTGATTCATTTACTTTTGTTTCCGTATTTATTGATTACTAGCTTTTGCCCTTTTTGGGATTCAGTTGATATTAGCTGTTATGCACTCTGATATTGTGTTTGTGTTAATTGGAAACATACCAAAAATTGGTTAAGTCGTACTTTGCTGCTCCTGCTATTGAGAGGGATTGAAATTCCCGTGTTGTGTTGTTTGTTCTGCAGTAGTTCTAGCTCATTAGCAAAACTTCCTCTCATGCGTTGCCTCCGCTAGTGGTGTGGTAGTGTATTGTTGGGTTGGGTTTTTAGGTTTTGTGGAAGAGTTTTCAACGGGAAACCTTAGGGTTGCATGGGCGAGCATGAGGGTTGGGCACAGCCACCAAGTGGGATATTGCCTAATGGCTTGATGCCCAATGACGCCGCATCGGTGATGCGAGTGCTTGACATGGATCGGTGGTTGAAGGCTGAGGAAAGGACTGCTGAGCTAATTGCCTGCATTCAGCCCAATCCGCCCTCCGAGGAGCGCCGTCATGCTGTTGCGGACTATGTGCAGCGGTTGATCATGAAGTGCTTCCCTTGCCAGGTGGGTCTTAATCATTTCATGTGTGCAAACTAATAAATTCTGCCAACTTTCCAAAATGGGAAATGATTGTTTGGTCAAGAACTTTTAATTATGTATGCAATGCCACTATTTTAGCTGCATTGTCGAATGATATTTAAAGTATTAAAGGCTGAGGAAAGGACTGTAGAGCTAATTTCCTGACAGCATTCAGCATGATCGTTCATGATTACAGGTGTTCACCTTTGGGTCAGTACCCCTCAAAACCTATTTACCTGATGGAGATATTGACCTGACAGCATTCAGCAAGAACCAAAATCTGAAGGATGCGTGGGCACACCAGGTTCATGACATGCTCCAAAATGAGGAAAAGGATGAAAATGCAGAGTTTCATGTCAAAGAAGTTCAGTACATCCAGGCTGAAGTAGGTTCTCTTATCTTTGTGGCCGCTATATTAATAAATTATAGATTGATGAAATAATAGATATGTGATTTTATTATGTATGTGATGAGACTTTAAGTGGTTCTGTCTGGAGATTGATTGTTGAAACACTCTAGGGTTTATTATGAGACAACGGTGAGTGAACATTTAAGTTCTTAACCAATACTGAGTAATGCGACTTTCCTGGGTAAACCGTTTCTTGTCTGAAAAACCTGTTACATGATTACCAATTGCTAAATTAACATTCAACTTCAGAGTTTTTGGTTGAGATGTGGTTACCATATGTTCCTTATTACTGAAAGCCTTGAGCTATAAGCTTTTTATTTTATAATTCTTTTCATTTTCCTTGCTTTAATTTAAGTTGGTCTAAGATTTTATGTTGGCTTTGGCCAACTACTGGATTGTAGAATTTGTATTTTACTTGCATTGTTCTTCTTAATTTTTTTAGGTGAAGATTATAAAGTGTCTTGTTGAGAATATTGTGGTGGACATTTCATTTAACCAGCTTGGAGGATTGTGCACCCTTTGTTTTCTTGAGGAGGTATTTTGGTGAATCCTACTGTCCTAGAATTCTCATTTTATCCATCTTTGAATTTTAACCCTGATACTAAGTTTTAATGTATTGACTAGAGTTTAATGTTTTTTTCTGCTGTAGGTTGATAATTTGATTAACCAAAACCATTTATTCAAGCGTAGCATTATACTTATAAAAGCCTGGTGTTACTATGAGAGTCGAATACTTGGTGCCCACCATGGACTTATCTCAACTTACGCATTAGAAACTTTGGTTCTTTACATATTTCATGTTTTCAACAACTCCTTTTCTGGACCTCTTGAGGTAGCAATTTATAAATGGTGTTATTTTTTGTGTCGTTTTGATGGTTGAATTGACTTGGTGGGTACCCTTGCTTTCGTAGGTATTGTATAGGTTTTTGGAGTTTTTTAGTAAGTTTGATTGGGATAATTTCTGTGTAAGTCTATGGGGTCCTGTACCCATCAGTTCACTTCCAGATGTGACAGGTAATTACAATCTGATTAGTTCTTTAATAATGATATGGCTCCATCGCTTATCAATTTTTTCCTTCCCCTAATCAACATTTTCCACAGCTGAACCTCCTCGGAAAGATGGTGGAGATTTATTGCTCAGCAAGTTATTTCTTGATGCCTGCAGCTCAGTTTATGCTGTTTTCCCTGCTGGCCAAGAAAATCAGGGGCAACCATTTACTTCCAAGCATTTCAATGTTATTGATCCTTTGCGGGTCAACAATAACCTTGGGCGTAGTGTCAGCAAAGGTTTGTTAGGCTGAAATTTTGGATACAGTTCATTTTTGCATGTCTATAACTTGCTCATATGATATTTTAAACTCTAAGTTGGCTTTTATACGGACCTGATTCTGTTGCTGGTAGCATGTATATATTATAAGGTTGGAGAAATCAGTTAAAGATACATTGAAGCTATTGTTCTCCTCTTTGAATCAGCATTCATGCTCATTTATGGCTTTGGTATTTTTCTCTTAAATACTGAACTACACTGTATTTATCTGATTAGAATGCATGATTAAAATTATGCAAAGTTTATGCATGCTGTGGAATATATAGCTTGAATAATTATTTTATTGATATTATTAGTTTATTAGATTCACTGAACCATCTGTCTGATTTGATTATGGCTAATAATTTCATTTATGATGTGCATGAACCAGGAAATTTCTTTAGAATTCGCAGTGCTTTTGCATTTGGGGCCAAAAGGCTTGCTAGATTGCTTGACTGCCCAAAGGAGGATTTGTTTTTGGAAGTTAATCAATTCTTTATGAACACTTGGGTCAGACATGGAACTGGGCAGCGACCTGATGCTCCTAGTAATGACTTATGGCATTTGACGATATCTAATCATGACCAATCACACGGGTCCAAGAATTTCCAGAAAAATAGCAATAAAACTGAGAATACCTATAATCAAGAATTTCAAGTGAAAGGGGTGCATGCTTCACAGAGTGTGCTATCTCAACACAGTATATTGTCCTCTAAAAGTTTATCTAAGAGTAGTGGTGATTCTACAGCTAACCAAAATAATGCAAGGGGTTTTGATCAGGTCAAAAGGGAAGCTAACTGTAATCAAGGTATTCGAGTTGATAAAGAACAGAGAAATGCTAAACCAAATAACCCATTCAATGATGTCCCAGGAAGGCTTTTGTTTGCAAGAACATGTTCTAGTCCTGAGTTGACAGACTCTTACGGTGAAATTCCTAGGCAAGGAAGACATACAAAAGCCCCAGAAAGTGGGAAAGGACCAACTTCCTCTGCAAAGTTGGAGAATAGTCACAGGAAGCATCTTGATTCTGACATCCCTGCTAGTTATGCGGTTAGAGTTGACAATTCATCTGGTAGGCAAATAATATCACATCAGGTTCATGATAGTGGTGCTGATTCAAACAATGGCTCAAATAGTTATGATAATGAATCTGGCCCTGGAATTGTGGGTGAAGAGTTTGCTTCTGTTGCTGGAGTAGGTGGAACACATATGATGCATCAGGAGGAGCAGGACCTTTTGAACATGATGACATCCCCCACAACTGAAGGTTTCAGTGGTCAGAATCAAATACCAGTGAATTTAGCTCCAGGTCACCTACCACTTCCACTTTCCCCTTCCATTCTTGCATCAATGGGATATGCTCATAGGAACATGGGTAACATTCCCTTAATTGAGTCCTTCAATTGGGGTACTAATGTGCAATTTCCCCAAGGTTTAGTCCCTTCCCCGTGGACTTCATATTTCCCTGGCATAGGATTGACCTCAAATCCGGAAGATTTAATTGAAACTGGCAATGAGAATTTCAATTCTGTTGAAATGAGTCCAGCAGAAGCTGATAAAGATTTCTGGCATGAGCAAGAAAGGGCTGCTGCTAGGGGGATTGATGTAGATAATGGAAATTTTGAAATGCTTCCAGATGATAAGCGACAGTCAACTTCTGGTGGTTATAACTTTATACCATTATCTCATGTTGGCAGCTCTAGTAATTCTGCTATACTTCAGCCAACATTTACTAAAGAAAATCGAGGTTCTACAAGAGAAGAGCAAATTGATAGTCCTAAATATCAAGGTGGCAGAGGAAATGGGGCATATTTTGATGATAGAACTGCAAATCCTAGGTTGCCCAGTGAACCGTCTTCAAGCTCATTTAGGAGTAAGACGTCTTCAGAAAGCTCTTTGGAGGGACCATCTGCAAAATCTTCAAAATCAACTAGGGAAAAAAGAGGGAAGAAAAATACTTCCTCAGTGCCATCGGCTGCTTACGGTAAGGGCAAGAATGTCTCAGATATTTCATGTAATCTTGTGGATGATGAAAACAGACAATGGACAACTCTGTCAACTACAGCATCTGATATGTCAGATAAAAGCACTGGGCCACTGGCGGTTGCTCCTATGCATGTTCCTAAGCAGCCAGTGTCTAGTTCTGAAGTTGTTCGGACTAGTGGATCAGATTCTGTGTTACCCATGGCTCCAGTACTTATAGGTCATGGTTCTCGCCAAAGAACAGGGGATAATTCTGGGGCTGTTCCATTTGCGTTCTATCCCACAGGGCCACCAGTACCATTTGTTACCATGCTCCCCTTATATAATTTTCCCACTACTCAATCTTCTCACACACCAGCAAGCAATTTCAATGTGGAAGATGCAGATAAGAATGACCGCTGTCAGAATTTTGATCCATCTGAGGTGTATGATCAGCCTGAGGTGCTGAGCTCTTCCAATTCTGTGAGAAGAGCTGCTATTGACACATCAGAGCCCAAGCCTGACATTCTTAATGGTGACTTTGTTAGCCATTGGCAAAATTTGCAGTATGGGCGAATTTGTCAAAATTCACGCCATCCTGATTCAGTTAACTATCCTTCATCTGTTGTGGTACCTCCTGTTTATTTGCAGAGTCATTTTCCCTGGGATGGTCCTGGAAGACCACAGTCAGCTAATGTGAATCTTTTCACTCAGCTTACGAACTATGGGCCACACCTAGTGCCTGTTGCTCCTCTCCATTCAGTTTCCAACAGACCAGTCAATATTTACCCACGATTTATAGATGAGATACCACGGTATCGAAGTGGGACAGGAACCTACCTGCCAAATCCTGTAAGATTATTTTCTTATTCAACTTGGTACTTTATAGTGTATGCTGTAATTTCTTTTCTTACTATAATAGAACTTACAAGTGTGACTATATGTCTGTCTTGTAGATATAGTAGTGGTTCTATTCCTAAGCCTAAGGTCAATCTGCCTCTAGCAGTGCTTATTTTACCTACTTTTCTAATTTATTTCAGAAGGTTTCTTCTCGGGATCGACATTCTACAAGCACTAGAAGGAGTAATCACAACTATGACAGAAATGATCAGCATGGTGACAGAGAAGGGAATTGGAATGTTAACTCAAAGTTGAGAACAAGTGGGCGTAGCCATTACCGCAGTCAAGCTGAGCGAACTAGCTCAAGGCAAGAAAAGTTGGCAATGAGTGAGAGCCATTCTGAAAGACCATGGGGTTCACATAGACCTGATTCTTTTCTTTCTCACCAGAATGGTCCTGTCCGGTTAAATTCCTCGCAAAACAGTTCATCAAATTTGGCTTATGGAATGTGCTCTCTACCAGGCATGCGCCCCAGTGGGATATCATCAAATGGACCAACAATTCCACCTGTTGTAATGTGGTATTCATATGATCATAATGCTAGCTACAGCACACCAGCAGAACAGCTCGAATTTGGAACTATGGGACCTATGGGTTTCCCCAGTGTCAATGAAGTATCACTGCTCAACGAGGGAAGCCAAACTGGTGGAGCATTTGAGGAGCAAAGCTTTAATGGTGGCACTGCTCAACAATCATCACCCGATCAACCTGCTTCACCCAAGTTCCGAAGGTAAACTTTTTGTGTCCCAGCTATCACTTTTTACGAGAATAATAGATGTCTGTGGCAGCTTGCCACATTGATTTAGTTATATTACTTTTAGGATGGTTAGTATCCCAGTGCCTAATCTTTTTAATCCTGTTATTTATCCGAAGTATGTTTTCACTATTTAGTTCAAATTTCCCTGGGGATGAAGTGCCTTTATTTATTTTAACACTTTTTGAGGTGGTTCTTAATATACTTCAATTGGACTGCTTTATGATGATATCTGAATTTTTTGATTTTTTAACAGGGGGCTTTGATTCTATTGCCAGATCAGTGGTTAGGTGGAATTATTAACCTAAAGAGGAGGAGGATTATCTTCCCTCGAATATCAAGACAGCCAGGCGAGGAATGTAAGTGGGGAAAACTTTTATGTGAAACCCGCCTATTACAGGTTCTTTTTGGCACCCCACCCTTAAAAAAGAAAGAACTTTTGCTCTTCCTGTGATTCTTGTTTCTCGGGAATGCCCTTCGTTTATCCCCTGCCTCGTGTACACTTACAGGTGATCGACCCACTTTGTTTACATTTTATCATCGAAGATTTGAACTTTGTTTTAGGATGAGGAACAGTAGTAGCAAAGAGGATGCAATACTCGGTGATTAGTTTTCGTTCAAGGTTTGGATATACTTCAGAAATATCACAAAACCCTAAATCACAAAACTGGGTTAGGTTCAGAATTCAGAAATGTCACCGTGTTAACAGTTTTGTCAGCTTCTCATACACAGTGTTGTAGTTTAGGTCCTCCCTCTGGTAGATATTCTTTAACTTTTGAAAAGTCTTAACTGTGTAACAATAACAATATCAAAATAATATTAGATGTCATTTTTATATGGCTTCTCACCCTTTCTTTCTGAAGAAGCCTATCACTCAAGTTCAACAATGCTGTATGTAACAGATTATCCCGATGGCAAAAATGTAAAAATATGAATAAGCTTAATATTTTTTTGGTGACACAGCACAATGTCCAGGGCATTATACTCATCCCCTAAACTTAAACAACTTTTTCTCGATCCTCTACGCTCTATTGACTCTACAAAAATGCCTTAATTAATACAAAACCCATCCTAGTTTGTTATACATCTATTTACATTAAGTAGGATCTCGGAGAGTGAGTGCAACTTATCTTTACAATCATCATTGCTTATTTTCATGTGCATATGGGGCCTGTCTGGTGCTAAGATGTTAATTTATGCTGAAAATCTGTATCATGTAAAACTCATAACTTGGTTAGGAATTATGCATCTAGTTGAATCTTATAGTCCAAACGAGACAAGCCGCAGAAAACACTTGTGTCCTTTGTGTGGTATTTCACGGGCTGACACGAGAAAGAATTGTGGTCCTCCGAATAATTTGCCTATTAAGTTTGGCGAAGGTTGGGTTAAATAAGTCATCTACTTGTTGCACAACTAAAGTTCACCATTCTTGCGGTTCCATTCAACCTTCAGAATCCTGAGAATTGGATCTTGTGGTTTCTAAGTTGTCTCGGCCAATATGCTCCGAACTTTGTGGTGGCATCTGTCAAATTGGATGTCCTTATACCATAACCATAATGTATAAGTCCACTCTGTCGCTAGTGGTCACAACCAGCACAACACTGTCTGCTATCATGTAATAACAGCAATTTTTGTGAATAAGACTAGCTGATTCTTCTTCCAGAGTTTTGCCCTTGTCGGAAAATATCGGCATTTATATTGCCGATTGAAGCTAAGTGCGCAAAACTCGGGGCAGATATTTTATATTATATGACAAAAATTTGACAAAGATAGAAGTTTGCTTGGAAGTGATAGTAAGCTAAGTGACAACTCTAGACTATTTAAGTTAAAGTTCATAATACAAATCACTGTAACGTTAAAGTTAAGATAGCAGTAGAAAATATTTATTTTTCCTTTTTGTACACACTCTTATTCTTAGACCATGTCAGTGTAAATAATAATATAAAATACATTAAAGAAAATAATTGAAAAATAAGTGGTGAATTTGATGTTGTTACTATTTAAGTAGTTGATAGTATATTTAGCAGAAGAAAAAATATAGAAAGAGTAACAAAGAAAAGAAAGCAAAAATAGATAAGAAACACAAAAGTTAAATGAAATTGTCTTTAAAATTGTTTAGTTTATTAATACCATCTTTAATAATATTGTCGTATTTATTATTATAAACCCTAAATAACTCGTAATTAGTTATTGATTTTTGTAATTGACCAAGGGCGCATCATATACTTAATTTGAACATCACATTCTAAAATCTATGATGTCAAGAAATATGTAGACGTCAATTAATTTATGAAAATATTTATAAAATGAAGTAAATTACACTTACATTTTTTTAGGATATATGTTAAATGATATTTGAAATCTCTATAATTTTAAAGTAGATATTCGCCCTATAATTGTAATAAAATAATCTCCTGCTTTTTTAAACTAGAGAATCACTGTCTCTTTAATTTCAATAAGCAATATTCACCTTTCTTTTATTTTTAAGAAAATGATACGCACTTTCTTTATTGTATTTAATTATACTGATCAAATAAAATTAAAATTAATTTTTTATAATATAGAGCAAAGTTAAACGAAAAACAAACAAAAAATATTAAAAAATAAAGAAGGTCAATGTGACGTTATTGAAAATACAAAAAAAAAAAAAAAAATGAAGTCAATAAAATTTAAAATAAAAATAAAAAAACAAAAATTAAAATTCTATTTCGAAAAAAAAAATACAAAATAGAAAAAAAAAAATTCTGAAAAAAAAAAAATAAAAAAAAAAAAAAAATATTTTGGAAAAAAAAAAAAAAAATGAAAAAATTCCAAAT
>Ga0123342_1000722_pt1 | contig 53892 bp, 23 predicted proteins | sample Turbeawhitnodule_FD_89960 | JGI IMG/M metagenome (GOLD analysis project Ga0123342, IMG submission 89960) | Root nodule microbial communities of legume samples collected from Mexico - Turtle bean Mexico white nodule | ecosystem: Host-associated > Plants > Roots > Nodule | place: Mexico: Nepantla...
GAAACTTTTATTCACTTGTATATTAAAGAGTAAAATACATGGTGTATATATAAGAGAAAGATTAAGACCTAACTAAAATAGAAAAGGAAAGTTGGGCCAAAGAAACAAAGCCCAATAATTTACGATAGAAAATTAAATATTGTAACATTTAGGACAACCTTCGTCCACCACAAAATTGAGGAGAAACTAAATTTATATATTCTTAAAATTTTAAATATTAATTCATTAATTTTAATTGACAAAAAATATTAAAAGTGTTAATCAGTTTGATTAATTCAACCAACTTAAAAATCCAAACCAAATCAATTAAATTAGTTCAAATTTTTATGTAGGTTTTTTTTATAAAGATGAAAATATACTTTTATTTATTAACTTTTTTATTGTTGATAAAAAAATTAACTAAATACTATGAAGATTAGTTTGAATACAGTATTTGTGATATACAAATATTTATTATGTATCTTCTTCTTATTAATTATTGTATATAAAGTTTTATGATAATAATATTATTTTTTTACTAACAATACCAATTGTCTTTTTCACAATATATAAACCGACAAAAGTGATTATCATTTATCATTTTTATATATAAACACACATAAGTAAGCACATTCAAATAACTATCGTCAATCACTTCACAAGTGATATCACATAATACGTCTCAAACATTGAATAAGACACAAGGATCAATATGAAATAGAATAACTAAAGCTAGGCAATTTATGTTTCATCCAAGTCAATGCTTTGACCTAGGTCATATGAAATATCTCATCAACATTCATCATCCCTTATTTAGGGACTACTTTATTCCTATAATCACAAATGATCCATACAATTTCAATTCACAAACCTTTCCACACAAGATTATGTGATTATGTTTTTTACTTAAATGAAAGAGATGAAACAAAAGGAAATGTCTCATTGATGTGTTTTTTTTATCGATAAAAAGTGAATAAATTAATTGAAACATTTAAGGAATACTCCAACCTGTATACAAAGAAAGAAGAAGCAACATGGACATGTGTCTCTCTTAGTAACAAATCAACTCCAACTAACAAATTTTCCTATAACAATTAACAAAAAAACATGTGACAGCTAAATTTGATGAAAACAAAAATCTGTTACAATTGTTAAAGAGCATTCATCCCTTAAAGCCTGTTTGCTTCAATGGAAATACTGTTTATGGATACGGATAAACATTGATATCCCTCATTTGGATCCATGGATGTATGCAAAAGTGTGAGGGAGGGGAGAAGATCAACGTGAATAGTGAAAACCACCCCCTCCCATACCGAGAACGGTGCGAAAAGACACATCAACATTGGTGTTATTCCCATTTTACCCTAGTTTTTGTAAATGCATGAACGTGGGCACAATGTTTGTAGGTCCAAATGTACATCAAATCTCACCGCTTCTATTGTTCTCACTAAATTATAATTATTTGTTTTCAATTTTATCAAATTTCATTTTATACTTTTTCTTGTTTCTTACACTTATATATTTTTAATTAATACACATGCACTTATATGTTACATTAACTTTTGTAAATATTAAAAAAATAAACTTAATTAAATTTTATGTTTTTAACTCAAATCTACAAACAAATACTTCATATGTTATTATTCAAATATTTTTTTGAAAAAGATAAATTTGTAAACTAACATTTTACATCTTTTAAAAAAATTAAAAAAAATCATCACAACTATCACATTGCTTACCAACTTCAGTAATTTTCCTCACAAATTCACTCTATTATACCTGAATCCAAACATCCTCAGTTTCTTTACACTTTGTTCTTAAATTCTTACACATTCACTTTTCAATCCAAACACAACCTTATAGAGATAGTAAAACCTACACTATTAAAACATCTCCAAAACATAACACATCCTTCATAACTAATACAACATTGTATTAGTTATATTTTTTTATTAATAAATAAATAAATATGAAACACTTTAAGAATATTTTAATTGTATTACTTAATATGAAAAAGTTGTTAAGAATATTTTATTTTATAAAGAATATTTTTTTCTTAATTTTATTTTACTAGTTGTAGAGGTATGTGTGAAATACAAGTTCCCAAAAGGAGAAACAAATTGATCAGCAGATCTACTTGAAAAAAGTTGAGAAACTCAAATCTTCTCAATCTTATGTATTAATTCAATTTACAAACTAAAGTATGTTTTAATTTATTGTGTATTTTAATAAATAGATTGACATCATAAAATAATTAATGCTAAGAATGCAGGCACTAAAAAAAGGAAATAACGATTGTTAGTTGTTTAAAAATGGTTACTGATTGAACAAATATAAAAGGTATATTCAATATTTCTTTAGTTGTAAAAATGTAAATAATTAAGTTGAATTGTGTTATTGTAAATGAAACGATAACATGAAAAGAAGAAAGTTATAAGTTTTTTTTCTAACATTTTTTTTTATAAAATTCATGTAGTATATTTCATGAAAAAAAACATAAAATAAATAAATAAATGAGACTAAACTAAACTCATAAAATAAATAAATAAATATAAGATTAAACTAAATTCATAAAAAAAACAAAGAATCTCTCGGAAATAACTTAAACAAACAACTTTAATAACATAATCCTTTATTTAATTTTGATTTTTTTAAACTAAAATAGAGTTAATATTTTGTTTCAATTTGGTTATATATGGTCAAAATATTACTCATATATCCTTAGTAATTTGCTAGAAAACATATTTAATTTGTTTTGTGGAAGCCTTTCATCATCAAAACTCAAGTTTTCATCAATTTTTTATAATAATGAAAATTGCACAATACCATTAACACAATTTATTTTAATAATGGTTAAAGCTTAAGTTTCCATAATCTCTAAAACAGATAATATCAAATAATCTGATTTTTATGATGATTGTTACTTGAGGTGTTAGCCATGTCAAATTGTATAATGATACCTAACATAATTTTTTTTATTAAAAATAAATAAATTAAGTTTCCATATATATTGTTTTGCTTTGTCTATATAAGATTAAGTGTTATATTGTGAAAATTTATCTATTTTGTATTTTATTTTCTTTCTCTCTTATGTCACTTTCCTTTGTTACACTTTCTTGATTCCATTTCAACTCAACCTTCAACCTTTGTCCTACAAGAACTTTTGGTATGATTCAATCTATATATGTTTTTCATTACTTTGCTTAATTTATTGCATATCTATTCCATGTTTCATATTTAGTGTTTTTTTTCTTGCTTGATTAATTTCAAATTCAATAGGAAGAAGAATCACAAAATTGTTTTCCTATTGCCAATTATTTTCTGCTTCATTTCACTCATTTTTCATTTATATATTTTTACTTTGATTTACTACAAAATTATATAGAGATTTTACTATATTTTTTTCCCTGGATTTTTCGTTTCTTTTTTGTTTATTTTTCATTTTTTTCGAAGTATTTAATCACAAAACACAGTTATTTTATTGTAACATCCAATTTTACAAGTTTTGCATATATACTCTAAAATCACTGTTTAAAAATCTGTTGAAAAGTAAAGCATTGTGTTTGATATGTGAAAATTATACTATTTTTTCAAAGAAAAAATATATATACAAACACTCTTTAAAACTGAAATATCCATAAAAAAATACTCAGATTTTTCAAAAAATTGATCGTTTTATTTATTTATATTTTAGAGCTTTCTGTCTAGGTTTAATTTTCTTACTCCCTTCATTTAAAAAAAAATATAAACAAGTCAGATATGTTTTATGTGTAAAGAAATAAAAGGAATTTAGTGTCTAATTATGTACAAATACATTGTTTACACAAACTCTAGATTCATATAATAAAATTATATAACAACTTTAATAACATTTTGGTATGTAATAAATGTTATCAATTTTTACAACAATTACCTACATAATCAGATTTATTACCATTTTTAATTAGTTAATTAAAAAATTTTCAGTGACAGCTCATTAATATTAAACTTTTAATGTAATTTTTGTTGTCTAATTTATCAGTGGTTGAAAATTACATATAGCACCACTTCCAACTTCTTTTAATTTTCAGTTTCATAATTCGAAAATCAAACAATTAAATCATACACTATATATATATATAGGTTTCACTTTTTTTTTAATTTTATTCTCCAAATTTTTCAAAAATTAAAAGATGAATGCTATTAACTAAACCCTGTTACCTTAAATCTTTATCCAAACTCTAACCTAGTACAATCATATACATGTTCACACCTCATCAAACCAAGTACTATTACATTAGAGTCAATTGTTTAATTGTTTTAACTATTACATTAGAGTCAATTGTTTAATTATTTTTGGTTGTATTAGAGGATGTTTTTATGTAATGCTCTTTTGATGTGATTTATCATTTTTTTTTCATTTGAGGACTAGTTTAGTAGTCTGTAGAGTCTCAAGAATGTTTGTAAGTCAGATATTGAGCAAAGTGTCTGTATAAGGTTAAGATACTTCTTAAATGTCTAATTTTATTTTATTTATTTTCTGCTGATAAAAAAACAGCTACAATTTCTAAATTATATTTTACAATAATAGAATGAACTAAGAAAAATGTTTTTCTTTACATGATAATATTCTTGTATTTGTCTGGGTGGTGATGTTTGTCGACCAATGTTTTTACATAATACATCGACTTTTTTATCCGTAAAAAAAAAAAAAAAAATCACTTTAGAAATGATCTAATTCTTATACATAACACAAAGAAACAAACATGGTATGGTTGATGATACATTGATTAAGCTTTTTTTTTTTGTACAGATTTTGTTTGACAGAAGAGTGAAACAAGAAGATCCACAAGCAATGGATTCTATGGATGCTGTTATTTTCTCCGATGACCCTTCAAGGAGAAACGATGAAGAAGAGAGTGAAGAAGAAGGAGAAGAAGTGGTGACAGTGGAGGAACTGGAGAGAAGGATGTGGAGGGATCGCATGATGTTGAGGAAGCTTAAGGAGGAGAAGAGGGAAAAGGAGAAAGGAGAAACAATGGAGATGATGAAGAAGAAGGCATTGATTCGTGCACAAGACACAGTGCTGAAGAACATGGTGAAGATGATGGAGATTTGTGGTGCTCGTGGCTTCGTCTATGGCATCATTCCTGAGAAGGGAAAACCAGTGAGTGGAGCTTCTGATAACCTCAGAGCTTGGTGGAAAGAAAGGGTCAAGTTTGATCATAATGGTCCTGCTGCTATACAAAGGTCAAACTTTTCTTACACTTTCATATATCTTATTCATTAATATATGATTATATAGTGAAAAAAAAATCTAATTAATTTGGAATTGTTTAATAGTGATTCTAAAATATTTTCTCTATCTCAATTAAAAGTATTAAAAGTTTTGTTTTGGATTACTTCTTATTTTACTTCAGTTTTTTTTATTTTCTGATTGTTGTCTTGATTTACGTATTTGATGTTTGATGTTAATTTAAAGTCTCTGTTAATTTTTGTTTGAATGTTTGGTGGCAGTGTTATGTTTAGGCATTTTTGTTTGTTGATTTATTTTTGTTTGTTGATTGATTGAGTTTTTCTTTTGAGTAGTGTAATTGGTATGTATATGAGTTGGATTATCCTTTAAGTGGTTCATATTTATTTTTATTTTATAAAAAAAATATTAACTACATTTTTAATATATTGTTTTATGTCTTTTATTTGTGCATGTTATCTTTAGGTTATTACTTTTACTTTAAAGATTTTTTTGTATGTGTTTACTATTAGTAAAAAATTAGAAAATTTCTTTGTAAACATGTTTATGAAAAAAAAAATGTTAGAAATATTAAATATTATACAAAACATATTTTGTTAAAACCTGTGTAAAAAATTATTGATTTCACATCAAATTTGAGAAATTAATAATTTTTTTTTAAATTACAGTAAATTTTGCAGAACTTTTTTGTACGAAAATTCACGGGAGGATTAAAAATTAATTAAAATATTTCAAGAAAACCCTTAGGAAAAAAATGCAAATTCAAGTGATTTTGCAGAAGTTTTCTTATTAAAAAAAGCGAATTTGAAAATGAAAAGTAATTTTTTTTTGTTCTGAAAAGACAATATAGTGAAATAGGTAGTGACCACAATGTTCTTAATGAACTGTAAGAACTGAAATCATCATAAAACCAAATATAAAATTACAATATTAACATAATATTATTGTCAGTATAATAAATAAAATGGTTAAAAATGTCTTTATACTGCTTCCATTACTGCAAAACTTACATATAAAAATACATACTCTTTTCATGATTTAAAATTATTAATAATTGAGGAAAAATAGCTTTAAAGAAATTTAGGAATGAATGGTGATATGTTAACACCACAAATAGGAAAATACATTCATTTTATAAACCAATAAAATCATATTTTAATCATATTTAATTTATTTTTTATTTTAAATATTATTATAATATGGTGTGAAGTATATGTTTTTAGTGTGTGGTGTCAAATAAATCTTTTTCTTGAAATGCTACCAGTATTAACACACTCTTTTAGACTTATTTTTTCTCATTGGTTAAAAATGGTTGATGCAAAACCCTACATTGGAATGTTTAGTTTGGGAAAAGGAAAATGTTTCTTTAACATTATGAATAGTGAAAAAACATTCACAAACACTTATAATAATATTTTAAATAAAAAAATATTAATTTATTAAAATATGAAAAGTATATTTTTACTATTAGTAAGACTTTGATTGTATTTTTTAAGAATATTTTGGAGGGTTTTTATAATTTGTATAAGGGTTAATTATTTTTAAAGTGGTTTTCATTTTATTTTTTTGTGATAAGAAAGAAAAAACATTACATTGAAATGTTCAGTATTTGTTTATAATATTGATGTTTGATGTTTCATAAACCTGTGTACCAGGTATGAGGAAGAAAGTGGGTTTGATGACATTGTTGGTGATGCATTCGATGGAGAGTCACCAACAACATACACTCTGAGTGATCTCCCAGACACAACTCTTGGCTCACTCTTGTCATCTCTAATGCAGAACTGTGACCCTCCCCAGAGGAGGTACCCTTTGGACAAGGGCACTGCCCCTCCCTGGTGGCCCACTGGGCAGGAATGGTGGTGGGCCCAGATGGGCTTTTCCATGGACCCAGGCCCACCTCCCTACAAGAAGCCCCATGACCTCAAAAAGGTGTGGAAGATCTGTGTGCTCATTGCAGTCATCAAACACATATCCCCAGACATAGCAAAGATCAGAAACATTGTGCTTCACTCTAGGACCCTTCAGGACAAGCTCACTGCTAAAGAAACTGCCATTTGGAATGCCATTGTGAAGCGTGAAGAGTCCTTCGCTAGGAGATCATACCCTCATTTCTTCCACCATACCCTCCCTCTAAGACCACCACCAATTCCCTATGATAAAAAATTTACAAATTTTCTTGGGGGGCAACAAAGCAACAACCTTGGTGCTGCAATGAATCTTCTTGGAGGACTCAATAACAAACCACAACCCAACAACAATGTTGCTAATGGTGGAGCAAGAAATTTCTTTGTGGGCCAGTTCAATCCACCACCACCAACAACCAATGTTGCAATTGCTAATGGCAATAACAATAACAATAACATGCTTACAATGATGAACAGAGGCACTGTCATGCCACTAGACCATGCTGCTGAAAAGAGAAAGGGTGGAGATGTTCAAGGTATTACAATTCCTCATCAGGCTTATTCTTGCCATAACATCGAGTGTGGCTTTGGGTTCAGTGACAGGAACACGAGGAACAATCATCAGCTGACATGCCAATACAGAAGCAGAAATCCTCTGCAAGTGGTTGGAAGTGACAGGAACATTGGTGCATCAGTTACTAATCAAAATCAGAGTTTCACTGACATGGGGTGTGGTGTGATGAACAACATGAATGTTGAGCAGAAGCAATCCACAGGTGTTGGAAGTAGCATGAATGTTGCTCCTCTTGCAGGCCAAAACCAGAATGTGCAAAGAGTTCAGACTGAGGAGAATGGTTTGTTTGATGGAAGGTTTTGTTTGGAGAAGGATATGTTTGGCAGCAACATGTGTGTGCCTTCTTTAGCAAGCAAACCAGAGCAGCAGGTGCAAAATGTTCACAGTTTGAATGGGAATTTGTCAACATCGATAATAGTAGATTCTCCCATTGCATGGGATGCAAACAATTCCCAAGCTGAATTTTTGGAATCTCCTTTGTTGACAACACCGGATAAGGATATTCTTTGGCCATAACTTAAGGGAAAACAGGTCAAAAGAATAGTAAATTACTTCTCTTTAACTTTCACTCTTGTGTAAATATCCTCCTTTGCCCTTGTCTAGTTAAACTTCAATTATGTGTGCTAAATGGTTCCCATGATCTTAATTTTGGCAAAAGGTGTGGCAAATTGCTTTAAATATCTTGTCATCTCAGATTTTGGTCCAACTTAACATAGAAGGCTACCACAAGAGTTAGCTGTCATGATAAAAAAAAATTAAAAAAATCCAATCAACCTAAACTTTACATAAGTTTTTAATCGAATGCATATACATTAAGGAGTTATAGACACCAATCCGAGAAGGAAAAACTTATAGAAGACAACTTTGATGTGATCAAAGACTAAACTTTTAATTGTGTTAAGAGAAAATTTAAAAATATCAATCATTCTAGGTTTAAAAATTATAATTATTCCTATGTCTCCAAATCAATGAAACTATTACTTACTGGTTGATTATTTTGCATTTTTAATAATATAGTTGCAAAAACTAAAACTCTGAGAGTCTATTTCTCAAAGGTTTTGAGGTTAAAAGAGCAACTGTTAAAAATGGTTTGTTGTTTAGAAGTATGTGTGGAGATGGTAGGTTTTGAATTTGTGGATTTTAGAGAAATAGGGTTGTTTTAAGGATGAAGAACAAAGGTTAATGTGTCTATTAGTGGAGTTTTCTTGGTCAGTGTCAAAAAAACATGTAATTATGCTTAATTCAAAGTATGAATGTGATGAACTCTTATTTTTGTGTGTGTGTTCTTTTATCAGCATGCATGCATGGGTGTTATTTAATTACTCTTTTGCCTATTTCCAAGGGTAGGAGGAAATTTATTTGAAGGGATGTAAATTCTTAATATCATATTTTCTCCACTAAAAAAGTGTGTAGGTTTATAAATTTAAAAAATATATATATTTTATTAAAAATATACACATTATAATTTTTACATCAAATAAATATATTTAAAATTAAAATTTCTTTTGTTCATATAACTTATATTTTTTACTTTTATCTATTAGATATAATTTAAAATATTGACGACAATAACTATGACAATATTTATCATTTAATTTATTTTATGGATGTTACTTATAAAAATTATTTTTTTTAAGTTATGAATGCTTGGACCTCACATAATTTGATATGATTCTAATTATTATAAACAGTGATGTTTTAAAGTTTTTGCGATGATTTTTATTTCTGCCTTATATATTTTTGTTTTTTATGATTATTTACTATATATTATTTTTTATAACAGCTCATGTAATATATATGTATTGTATACATTATAATTATGTATAACATACTGAATTACTTATTAAAAACCTATTTTGTAATAAAATAAATAAATATAATATTTTAATTTTATATTTGAGTTAACCTCCTTAATCTGTAAGAAAGATAATAAATGTATAACCATTAAAAATAATAAATATTTGACCTTTTAAAACTAAATATGTTTTTTTCATTTTTTTAAAAGTTTTATCTCATTTTAAGTGAACTAGTTTATATATATATATATATATATATATATATATATTGTTTTAATATAAACATTTTACATAAGTTATTTTATATTTTATAATAATTAATAAATTGGTGTAGATATTATCCATATATAAGGTGAGGATATTGGTTGATAAGTATATAGAAATTGAGTTTTTACATGTAGAACACAATTTATGTAGAATGTGTCACTTTTACATTAGTTTTACTATATGGGTAAAAAAAAAAGTGTAAAAATGGTTAATATATCAAAACCTAAAACACGAGAAACAAGAATTGAAGAGAAAAATTGAAGTGCACATATGATATTAAAATAGATTTGAAACAAAGATATGTGTAGTGGAAGTTGTCAAAGTTGGAAAAAAGAGTAATTTCAATAATGTGACACTAATTTTTCAACATTTTCATCTCAATAAAGACGAAAATCAAATGTCGGAGATCCCACGTCGAACTAGAAATTAAAGTATTTTATTATATATAAATGAGTGCAAACCTCAACCTGAACTGGTTTTATGAGGTTGAGTTAGATTTAAAATCCACTTTTTAATACTAAAAGTAAATATGTTATTTCTTCCATAGTGAATCTTGTTTTTCATTAAAAGAATAACAATTTTCTTGAAACGTTGTTTGTTGTCACGTAACAACGAAGTAATTACATCTGACACTCTTTGTAATAAGCTTAAGCTTGAAGATCCATTGCACAAGCTCGTATAAGGCAAAACTTACTACAATCACAGTTTTTTCTTAACTCATAAGATTCAAAGCAATTTGCAAGAGGACAATGAAGTCTTAAGATTTAAAAAATGGTGAATAAAAAAGAAAAACAACAGTTTTTTATAAGTGTTGATTATGGATGTTGAAAATTGTGTCTTTTCGAAGATACACTAGATCAATCTACTTTTTCTTTTACTGTTTGGTTCATACTTGTTGAAGAAATTTTCTTCACCAAACAAGCTCATAAATAGTATATATTTTGATCAACTGTAGCCAAAAGTCATTGTTGTTGAATGGTCAAAACTGCACCGCAGACTTCGCGTATAAGAAATCTTCATGCTGTTCTGCCAGAGAAGCTAGCCTCATAGATTGGTTTCTTTTCCAACAACATAATAATACTTCATGTCTCTGCCTTCAACCAACTCTCATGCACAACTACTTCTCACACTGCAAGGGACAAAAAGTTTTACTAGCTTTTTACTCTTACTTCTTTTCAACATTTCTCCTGTAGCACTGTTTTTCTTCTTCTATGACTGCTATTTTCCAATTCAATGCATCATATAGTCTAATTCCTCTAGTCAAACTGTCAGACTGTTATGGATAATTCTCAATGGAATAGAAACTAATTATCATGTAATTGTTGAGTGTTTTGTAATGTGTTTGTGGAATTTTGGTTGTGTTAGGAGATGGTTTGTGTGTATTGTTTTGACTAAAGACCGGTTATAAGAATTCTGATAGGGTAGATGATGATTTTTGTTGATTTGACTTTCAATTGAGGATTGGTTTGGTGGTTTGCATGGTCTAAAGTATGTTTGTGTGTCAGGTGGGCAAGTTGACCTTGGTTATTTTCTGAATAAGAATTGAACATCTCTAAAGTATTTGTATAAGGGTTGAGACACCCTAAAGTGTCTCATTTTATTTTATTTATTTTTTGTTGATAAAAAAAATCAACTTGTTTTCTGATAGAATTAGTATAGAACTGTTAAATACATAAAAAATGTGAATGGTAGTGTGAGATATTCAATAACAACACCATATGGAGGCATATACCAAATTTTGTCTGCTAATACAAAGTGAATCAGAAGAATGAAGGAATAAAAAAAGTTCTCTGTTTACAAAGTTATGGACTGAAGGGAGGATAAGTGCATGTAAATTTGTGTGAATCTTCTGATATCTCTGCTAAATTCCTATGAATTGAAAAGATAGATACCAGAAGGGTTCTTGTAGGAACTAGAGATTCAATTATAGTGTTGGCTAATGGTAAAATTGTACTAGATGTCATTTCAATGCTACCAAAGTGAACAGAATGAAATTGATTGAAAGTGATCTTGATGTTACAAAATTGATATGAAACCATTCAACAAGGGTGAGGTCTGTAGTCATGCTCAATTATGGGTGTGGTTCGAGTGCCATGTGCAGTAGGAGCTCTCACATGTCCAACCATTGACACCTGAAGGGCTTCTTCTTCATAGGCCCTTCTCTCCATCTCCACCATTCTTGATCTCTTCTTCACCCTAACAAGCATTGCCACAAGAAGAAGGCCTAAGAGAAAAGCCCCCAAAGCAGCACCAATGGTACTCCCAACAGCCACTTTCCACCTACTTATAGGCCTGTTCCTGAACTCATCTGGTGGGGACTCCACAACCAAACCAAAATGGCCATGCCTCTTTGCAACACAAACAAGTGGTGTTGAAGGGTTGCCCTTTGCTAGTGTCATTCTTCCATCACCTTCAAAGCTAGCACACAAGGGCTTCATCCCATCTTCCTTGCTCAACTTTGTGGTGTTTGTGAAGTCAATTGTCATTGCTCTTTCTCCAGCCACAATCCCAAGTTGGAAAGGGTTGCTTGAGTTTGCATCATCATCAGCATTGTAGGCCAGAAGCCCAACAATTGGAGACACAAGCTGGTACCCTGATAGATCATAGTTAGCATAATAGATAGAAGACCAATTGTGGCCCATGTTTTGTCTGATCAACATCACCCTCTCAATACATGGATGAACAGTTACACCAGTACCAAGATGGAATTCCTTCAACTCTGCACCATACCTTCTCAAACTTCCACATCTAAACCTCACAGCATCAACTCCAATGCCTGAAAGATTTGCAGGTAAGTCCACTGACTGTGGTATTGCTGTCCTCAAGTTCTTGTCCAATAGTACCTTGAACGTGTGATCTCTTATGATGAGGTCAAGAACATGAGCTGATTTCACACTCTGACCATCAGATCCCGAAAATGTAAAAGACACCCAGGAAAATGTCATCAAAAACAGACCAAAAGCAGAGTCCATGAGAGAAAAAAATCCTAGAATATTGTTCCCAAGGTAACAACAGTCCTTGTTCTGTTGCAATCCTTGAAATTGTGGTCAGTTTGGTCACAATCTTTGCTATTGCATGAAATTGCAGACAAATGTGGTGCTGCTATCACAACTGTTGTGACCAGATCCTAAAACCTTGAAATTATTTTGAAAAACTCGATTATTATAACACTAACAATGTGTCTAGGTGAACCCCTTTTGGCTGGTATTCTCTAGCTACAACACCAAAAGTAAAAAGCACTGATATTTGTTTTTCTCCTAAGGAAAGACCATGTTTTTTTTTTTCCTGTGGAATGAGTTCCAAAGAATAAAGATTGTGGAGTGGTGATAGATGAGAAGGATAATAAGGGTAGTAGCAGTAGTAGACACCAGATGAAGGAAATGGAAAAGGGTAAAGCAGAAAAGTACTTGTTCTTGGAGATGTTCCCTCAACAGAACTCAGACATGGTGTTGTTGAAGTGATGTAAGTGGCACAGTGAAATTGAATGAGAATAAAAATGTAGAGATTTATTGAAGGCAAAGAAGAATGGGAGAAAAGTGGTGTTGGAGATCCATGTATGAATGTGGCATTGAGAAGAAAGAAAAGGGTAAGAAGAAATGATTCTTGGGCGTGGAATGATGATGACAGTTCATGGTGAAATAAGAAAAATGGGAAAAGAAATGAAGGGGTTGGGGAGAGGGGTTTAAGCGTGCTGAGAAATGAAACTAAAGCATCGTTGTTGTGCATGGGGTCCAATAACACTGATTGTGTTGGCTGTAACATGCCATGTTCCCCACTTGTTGCACTCAATGCCTCTAATGTTAGGCTTAGCACACACATGAACATCACCTTTCCAAACTCAAAAATCCAAACCCCTTTTCCATTTTTATCTTTAAATTTCGAAACCATATTAAAAAGGCTCAATCTTTTCAAAACTAGTATTAATAGTTATAAAACTAAGGTTTGTATCTAATTATATATAAAGTATTTTTTATTCGTAATTCACGTGAGATTTTCAATACAAAATATTATATGATTGGATGATTAACAAGTTAATTTAATCAAACCATGATTTGGAGGAGCAATTCAGCCATCACTGATTCCTGCATTACTGATACAGACCATTACTTTTCTCGTCCCATCATTACAGACTCAGAACACTTGATTAGTATCAACAAGATCACATTTAAGAAAATGAGGTTTTTAATATATATATATAATTTCAAATGTGTCATGGCCTTATACTAATTTATCTTGGTAAATACGTCAGGTCAATAGCTGTTTTTAAGAAAGATTTAAATTGAATAATGTCCGAATGATTTGATCTGAATTGAGCTCATTAAAATTTATCTTGTATAAAAAATAATTAATATCATTAATGAATATTTTCTTTTTAATATAATTTTGATTTAATATACAATTTATCATATGATTAAGATGGCTTCAGTTTTGTTGTAAAGTTTTTAAAATTGTTAATTAATAAAAAAAGGAGGATTACGAGGGCGTAAGCCCCGTTCGGTTAGTCAAGTTGACCATGTGAATGACTGTGAATCGGCCAAATTCTCAGGTGGGAATTGCATAGGCTCCACACGTTTATTTCTATTTTTTCAATAAGTTAACCTAAATTTACAAATAAAACACACTTGTGTAAAATTTACATTAAATAGAATTTAAATTTCTATAAAAAAAAACATTACCAATCTAATTTATTTATAAAGAATAGTATAAAATAAGTTTTTCCATGAAATTATAAATTCTCAAGACATATATATTTAAAAAAAAAGGAGGATTACAAGGGCGTAAGCCCCGTTCGGTTAGTCAAGAGTTGACCATGTGAATGACTGTGTGATCGGCCAAATTCTCAGGTGGGAATTGCATAGGCTCCACACGTGTCTCAGCCGCAAATTCCAACTCAAAGATACCCATTACAGGGCCTGCATTTCTGCAGAGGAGGCCCGGGGACTTTCCTGAGCCCAGCAATTAGCATGGGCCCAATCACATCGCCTCATAATCCAGTGGTAACTATTACTGAAGTCTAATGGTATATAAAGTTGTATAGACTATCACTATCTATCGATGTGGGACTTTTTCAATGCACTTCTGAAGATAAAATCATAGAATTACTTAGTAATACATATAAGAGATATTACATTATCTAATGCAACCTTTCAGTTCCTTGTATGATTGTGATCTAATACAAGGATTCTTTAAAATGTTAGTTTTTTTTTTTTTGTGTTTGTTCAATTATTTTTCACCTTTACTTCTTCTTAAATGGTGTATCTGTGTCGACACTCCTAGGATATTTATTGGTGAAGTGTTCAATTCAAAAAAAATATTTGTTGGATTTTTCAAAATTCTAGCACGGTTCTAACACAATTTTAAAAGGTATAAATACAATAACTTTCTAAAAACTCAAATTTATTGTATAAATTTTTATTATGATTATAAAAATAAAAACATTCTTTTGAATCAGTCATAAAAAATATCTTCATGCTCCCAAAAGAATCTGGAACATACTTTTGCACATAAATATTTATTTTCAATTTATATAATTCAAAATTATATAATATATAGACCCGTGTCCCCGTATCCTACATTTTAGAAATTATACATATTTTTGTGTCCGTATCGTGTCGTATCAGTGTTCGTATCTATATCTATGCTACATAGATAGCTACACGAAGCATCTAGTTGAATTCTCCACGTCTCATTTACGAACTTTTCTTTTATTAATTTTTATAAACTTCATGTTAAATATTACTACCATTACGTACAAAAATATTATTAAAAAAACAAAAATAAGTACCGAAACTAATGAAAACTCATAAATAAGAAAGAACGCAAAATCTATATTGTGATTGCAAGATCTATATGGAATTGAATTAATTGTATGATGTTCTTGAAGTTGTCCCGTTGTTGCACTACTAATCCCGAGATGGATCTATAACATTTTAAATTTACTATAATATATATTATAATTATAAATCTAGTTTTAATATAATAAAAATAAAAATATTAATTATAAGATATTTTTCAAATATTTTAAACTTTTTTAAATAAAAATCTAGTTTTACCTACTAATTGTTTTGATTCTAAAATTGGTATCTAAAACTTTGGTAGCTATTAGATACAAATTTAAAAATAGAAAGCTAAAACTTAAATATCAATAATTTTTTTAGTCTTCAAAATAATATCTAATTTAGTCAATATAACAATAAACTATTTTTACCATCTAAAATTGGTGTTTTTATTTTCTAGTAGTGATAAGTTAACTAATAACTTTTTTTTAACTAATTTGACCTTATTATTTCATTTATGCTTGAAAATATTTTTCACTTGAAAATTGTTACCTCATCAAGTCTTGGATTATCTATTGTGACTCTTTATTGACTTATTTGTTTAACCTTTCAGTTTTATAGAAAAATACATATATTTGACTTTTTAGTTAATCTTTTAATTCCTTGATTAAGTTATTTGTATATTTTAATTAAATTATTTTATTAATATAAGCATGAGAAATTTTAATTAAGTTCCTAAATACTAATTATGGTTCAATATTTATTTATATGTTAAGGTTTAGATTCTTAAATTGTTTATTTTTTTTCTATTCTTTCAATAGGTTAACCTAACTTTACAAATAAAAGACACTTGTGTGAAATTTGCAGATTTAAATTTCTATTAAAAAAAAATTACCAATCTAATCTATTTATAGAAAAATAGTATAAAATAAGTTTTTCCATGAATTTATGTTACATTAAGTTTTAAATTATCAAGACAGATATATTTATAAACTATACATCATGTAATTTTCCCAAACTCAATATTTAATTTTTAATAAACAACGTGATTGTGGTAAAGTTGAAAGTGATCCATTTTTACATTTATCTCTAAAATCCATTTATTTTCTGACAACAAGTAAATACATTAAATATATATGAATAATAATTCATTTAATAATAAAATCAGAACACAATTAAGATGTATTTATAGTGTAATTTTTTTTTTTACAATATTATCTTAATCATATAATTTCATTTATGATAAACTGTTTGGTATTTTAAAAATGACGATAATTTTTAATTGATTAAAACATACTGAAAGTCAAATTCTAAACATTATTGTACAATATTTTTATTTTGCTTTCTTTTGTTGTCACATGAGTAGGTTAAAATTTCTTGATGACTTCAGCAGTATCATTGGGATTTGTTGACGTGCTTTTAACTTCATTATAGACGAAAGGGAGCAAAAATCTTTTCTCATGTATTCATTATTTTTTTGTCTATTTTCAGTACAGTAGAAAGTGATGATGAAATAAAAAATTATGAATATGTCAAAGTTTGATAGGTTGTTAAGACAGGTTGATACAGATAGCAAATGAGCAAATGATTGCCTTTAGGATCATCATGTTCTTAGCATGATATATACATCATTTGGGGTGGTAGGAGTTACCTGTGTGTAAGAAGAAGTGAGGTTGTAATACAAAGATGGAAGAGGAGACAGTTGAAACTCCATTGTTGTTGAAGAAAAAGTACTATGAGAACTGTCCTGGTTGTAAGGTGGATCAAGGGAGGGAGATGAAAAAGGGTGTTTCCTTCCTAAATATTTCCTTTATATGGTTGGCTGTGTTGAGTGGCAGTAAGCACTTCAATTCTCTTCCAAAATTCTCATCTGGGGTGGTTTTCTTTTTGAGTGCTTGCTCATGCTTCATATATTTTTCTACCATTTTAAGCTTTGCTGTAAAATGGTTGCAAAGTTTGTCAAAACTCAACTACTCTGCAACAACTGAGATTTTCAATCCAAAACATCAGAAGTTTAAACTTGAGTTACTGTTTTTCATGTTGTATTCTGTGCTGCATGATGACAAAGCAATCCAAGTTAATCATTCTCTTGATGAAAACCCTCCTTAGTGGTGGTGACTGGTTGAACTCTATGATATGGTTTTTGATCATTCTCTTGAAAATCTGAAATTGTGTGGCTTAGTTAAAAAATGAGTGATTATATTCCTCAGTTTCTCACTGATCTCTCTCTTTTTTTATCAAGTACAGCTTTGCCAGTTGCATCACTCTTTCCCTATGTTTATTTCATGGTAAGTTTAAATTTCTACAACTGGTTAATCTTGATTTATTATAATATGTTAGTTTTTGTAAGTGGTGATTTGAATCCAAGACTAGGGTATTAGTATTATTGGTACCTCCTCCCATATGATGGATGAAAGTCTGATTTTTGTGCTATTGGTATTTCATGGAAGTTGCTCTGATTATACATGCAGGGTAATGTTTTTGTTTGAATCTGTTCAATTTCAGCTTCTTGATTATTTGAACTTACTAAAAATGCAGCAAATAAGCTTATGCATTGTGCATCACTTTTTGATTTGCTATATCTAACTTCAGGTTGATCTTTTTCCCATTTCAAAAATAAATGTTACCCTCAATTCACAGAAAAATAATTTTTCATTATATGGTTTGAGTAGAAGAATCAAAACATATTCCTGTTGGTGTGATATACATCCTCAAACAGCAGCAAATCTTAATTTCAGGTGAAAGATTTTAATATTGCAGAAACAGAAGAAGATATAAGTACCTATGCTGGTTATGTGGGTAAGATTTTGTTTGTGGTTCAATTATTTGATGAATTATTTACATGTTCTTGGTGGCTATACATGATGGTGAAAACATTGTAGGATCATCAATGATGTTAGGTAGGGCTCTGACATCCATATTGTGGGGTATGATTTCTGATCGCTATGGTAGAAAACCTGTCATCGTTATTGGGATCATCACTGTGTAAGTATGCATTTCACTGAGGTTGATGCTTTCTTTCATTGTACTGTTATTATACAATTATGTTCTCTGCTAACAATTCTGATATTCATTGCTTCATTTCAGTGTCATTTTCAACACTCTATTCGGTCTCAGCACCAGTTTTTGGATGGCTATGAGCATGAGATTTCTTCTTGGAAGTTTAAATGGCTTACTTGGACCAATAAAGGTGTTGTTTTCTATATATAATAAGTAGTACATTGTATCAAAGTATATCTTATACTAATGTATATAACATTTTCTGTGTATAGGCTTATGCTACTGAAATTTTCAGAGAAGAAGAACAAGCTCTAGGACTCTCAACAGTAATTAAGTCTCACCAATTTTTCTAGAATATTTTTGAAGAAATGATTGATTTTGAATGAGCAATTATTCAGTGTAATATGATTTCAGGTGGTTGCTGCTTGGGGTGTAGGGTTAGTCGTTGGTCCAGCATTGGGAGGTTATTTGGCTCAGGTAATTGTTATTTTTGAATGCTTTGGTATGCAAAGAGTAAAACATTGTTACATGATTATTGAAAGTATGAAAAGTTAAAATGAAGTGTATATTTTATTGCAGCCAGTGTTGAAATACCCACATATATTTCCAGAGGATTCATTTTGGGATAGGTATGTTCATTTTTGTTGCTGTGTAACTCTGTTACCATTTTTTCATATATATTGAGTAGGAATAGAGTAGTATATAAGAAAGAAGATTCACTTATTAACTGTTTTAAAATTAAGTGAAAAGTAATGATGTGATCATATGAAAAATATAACCGATTCTTTCTTTTGTTTGGGTTTCTGGTTATCTGTCGGAAGTTTCGTGTTTAATACCGATATTTTAACAACAAATCCAATAAATCTTGTCGTAACTTTTTTATATAAAATATTCATAGTTCATTGGTGTCGAATCACTTTGCTTTTGTGGTGAGTTTCTTTTGTCAAAACGTGATTTTTTTTTGCAGGTTTCCATACTTCTTGCCGTGCTTAGTAATATCAGCTTTTGCGTTTGCATCAGCAATTGCTTGCATTTGGCTGCCAGTAAGTTTTCCAAATAATGCCATATAAGTTCATCAATCACTTAAATATTTTATTTCTTATAAAATGAATGTGTTTTTATAAATATATATTTATTCGAGTGAGTATGTTGATTTCACATCGACTACAGATAAGAACATCATAATATATACATTGACGTAAAATTCACTTTATAAACCATTTTTATAAGGTTTCTTCATATGGTATGAGGATATGTATTATATTAAGTAAGAATTTCTTATTTATTTTGAAATGTTTGCATCATTGCAGGAGACCCTTCATAATCACAGTGATAGCATTGAGTCCAGCAACAATGTTGAAGCTTTGGAAATAGAAAGTTGTGGGAAGGACAAAGATAAGATGATGCAGAAAGATAAAAGCATCTTTCAAAATTGGCCCTTAATGTCATCTATAATTGTATACTGTGTTTTTTCACTGCATGATGTTGCTTATCAAGAGGTACTATTCCCACTAAAACATTTCACTATTTTGACTTTCTCTCATGATGCCACTAACCTACTACTCATCACTGTTCTAGGTTTTCTCACTGTGGGCTCTCAGTCCTACAAGATTAGGTGGTTTGAACTTTACAAGTGATAATGTTGGTAATGTTCTTGCTATTTCAGGTACATTGTTTTTCTCATAAATGTGTGTTACTAACATCATTTAGCTTGTGCATCACTTAACATACAAAATGTTGAAAATCTCACATCAACTAAAGATCAGGTCATTTCATAATTTATAAGTGGGTGCAAACTTCACCTTATAAATCAATTTTATACAGTTGAATTAGACTTAAAGTCCACTTCTTGATAATTTCTAACATCTTTTAACTTGATTAGGTGTTGCTATTACAATATACCAGCTTAGCCTTTATAGATTGATGCAAAAAACTTGTGGAACTGTTACTCTAGTACAGATAACAGGGGTTAGTTTCCAACTTCTGTGTCAAGTAATTTGATTTACCATTGTATTGTTTGATTGCTTTAAATATGTTTGTAATTTTGCATTATGTGTAGGTTTTATCCATACCTCTCTTGCAATGTTATCCTTTCATGACAATGTTGTCTGGTTTCACACTACAACTAGTGATCAATGTTGTCTCCATTCTCAATAATGTAATGATTGTAAGTGCAACTCAATCATGATGCAAGTGAATTGCATTGGTTTCACCAAACCCAAAAATCACACTGGGGCAAGTTGTCAATATATCACTTTTCTTTCGTCATTTCATGAAAAAACTGAAATTTTAGGCAAAGAAATGGGGTTGTAGACTGGTGCAAGTTGTGAATAAATCACTTCTGTTAAAAAATAAGGTTATTTCATTGTAAACTTTCCTGATTGTATTGTTTTTTCTGGATTTAGGAGACAATTGCAACTAGTTTATTCCTTCTGCAAAATAAAGCAGTGGTAAATCTTTGGTTCTCTTTGCTTTCAATTATTTCCAACAAAAGTTAAGATTATTCTTTATGGAGATGTGAAACATATATGCTATGGTGATTTGAAAACAGGAACAACATCAAAGAGGGACAGCTAATAGTATTGCCATGACTGGTATGTCAGCATTCAAAGCAATTGGTCCTGCTTGTGCTGGTGCCTTGTGAGTGTCCATTTTATATCTTCAGCATTTGAGATTTATCCATTACACTATGATTTCTAGAATTAAAGAATAACCAAAAGTGCTATGTAGCCTAAAATATTTTGTGCCAAGAGTAGGTCATATAACATTCATCAACACCACTTTTTAACTATGATTAAATATTTTTTTTTTATTAATAAATAAAATAAATAATCCTCATACAAATAATTCCAACACAAGCTTCTTATCTCCTAACCAGTTGAGATCCAACAGACATTACAACACACCAGCTACATTAACATACCATAATAAGATACCAGAGCACATCAATATACAATTACATCAACCATCCAAAGGAACACATTCTTTTGTGTCCAACAACTAAACTCAGTCTTTGTCAGCAAACAGAAGTAAACCAAACACCCAAGCGCTGAACCCATCAAACTGACTCTGCGATGAAGATATAGAAGCCAAAAAAACCTACACAAAACACACCACGTCTTATAAATCTGAACAAATCGTTAAACAAAAATCATCAAACATCAGTCTCTCAAATATCTCATATAACGTATAACTATGATTAAATTTTGTAAATTTTATCTAGATTTCTAATTTTTATTTTGGTCAATGTAGATTATCTTGGTCACAAAAGCATATTAATGATTATTCACTTCCAGGTACATTTCTTAACTAATTTGTTGAATTTTTTTATTTATTTCATATGTTAAATATGAAATCCTTAGTTATCTTTGTTTCACTTATTTTTCCTTAACAAAAAATAATAATATAATATGTCATTTCTCTTACAACATAGAGTATTTCTTACAAGAATGAAAATGCAAGTTTAGAAGAGAATTTGAACTCTACTCTAACCTTTTCATTTGTGTTTAGTGTTTTTTGGCAATGCATGGAAAAATGTTTTCTTTTGCTTGGTATTTTGCTAGAAACTCACTTTCTACATTTAACTACAGGCACCCATATAGTGTTCCTGGCCCTGAATGTTGTTGAAGGACTTGGGGTACTCTTAATGTTCAAACCATTCTTGAGGGTGAAGAATTAAATACCATTAGAGGAGTAACCCTAATATTAATAAACTTTCTATAAGGGGTGAAACATTTTGGGGATAAATTGTATTGATTGATTTTTGAGATCATAATAGCCACTATGGATGATGAAATGATTATGAATGATTGTGTGTTAACATCTAAGTTTGGACAATGATTATTGAGATTTTAGTATGGATGGATTAATGTGTATTGAAATTAATTAATTAAAGTAGGGACATTTATGAGTGTTGTAGATATTTTTATATGCTCTTTTATTGGACAAAATACTAAATGATTATATAACAAAAGATTGGTGTAATATTGATTCAAAACAAAACTAAAAATCAATTGAAATGGGGTGGATTAAATAATTTTACTCTTATTTCTATTAAAATTGTTAAAATTTAGATTAAATGATTTTAGTCTTATTTCAAATGAAAATGATTTTTAAAGAATCTTAAGTAAAAAGAATTATCGATCAATTTTATTTCAAAAATACAAAGAAAAATAATATTGAAATTATTAAAAAAACATAAAATTTCAGTTTTTACATAAAAATTTCAAAGCCGATCTTTAAATATTTGTTATCTCAATTCTTACTATCTTAACAAGGTGTGCGCGATTGTTTTCTTATCATGAATGTTACCTAATATTTAAAAATATAATTTAAGTAAAATAATTAATATTTTGTATGGAAATGAAAAAAGTTATTTATTTATTTATTTTTATTTTTATTTTTTTTATCGGCAAGCTATTTATTATTATATTCATTGTTTCTATATATTAGAAGAAGAAAAAATAGACAAACCGTTCTAATTTATTTATCTGAATCACAACCCTAAAATAAAATTATATATTATATCATTATAAATTATATAAATTGACTAAAAATTTATATGGAGTGTCTTTCAAAATTATCTTTTAGAAAAAAATATTTTTCATAGTTAATTTAAAAAAAATTATTCCTTATTTTTATAATCATAATAAAAAATTATACAATAAATTTAAATTTTTAGAAAATTAATGCATTTTTTTTTAAATTATGCTAAAACTATATTAGAATTATCATAATCTAATAAATATTTTTAACACTTGACCGATACATATCATACGAGAAATGAATATCGATGTCCAAAACATTTATCCGACACAAATACACTATTTAAGAAAAGTGTAAATCACATACCATCACTTATTATTGACACAGTTCATTTGATATAAATCTGATAAAGAACTGGACTTTCTGTGATGATTGTTGAATCCAAACAAAAAAATTGGATTTCTTATATAATTTCTATTTTAGAATTAATATAAAACATTTATTTTAACCAACTAATGCATAAAGCTAACTGTAAACGTTAAAAAAGCTAAGATATTACATCTAATCTGAAAAATATAAAATGTAACATCTATCACATAGGCTTTACTTGATTTTTTCATTACTTGCATGAGGAAATGCCATGTAGGAACAAAGATGAGCTAAACAGAAGTTAGTATGACATTCTTCATTCAGTAAATTCATGTCAACTAAGTTTCTATGGTGAATCTTACTCTACGTTTTTTCTTTTTGTTTTCCTTTCTCGAGGTATTGGCTTTTTTCAGACATGATTTCAGTGGTGGTCCTGTTTGTTTACTAGCTAATGGAGAACATTCGAATCCTCTTCTTTTGTGCTCAAAAGGGTCAAGCCAAAACCGGACTTTAGCAGTACCAAACAAGGACTTCCTTTTGGCGTATTTATATGCAACAACTGTGTCAGCTTCTTGTAAAAAGCACACCTGAGCTGAGGCACCGTAGCAAAAGACTCTTGTTCTAGAGGAATCTACTGAACCAAATACACTAAACTTTTTTACTAACTGTTCCTTGGATGGAAGGTTGAAATTCCTGGGGAACTTCATGTGAAGAGATTTAGAGGGGACATGCGTTTTTGATGACTTTCCAACTTTTGAATTGAATATTGAACAAGAAGCAACACCTTGGAAGCGATCCTTACCCTCTACCAAACAACCCTCAGAAAATAATTCCGTTCCTGCAAACTTTTCTGAGTTGGGAGTTGTTGTAACACTAATGCAACTCATTTGCTGACTTTCTTGGTAAACAGATGAGTCAGATCCTAGCATACCTTTACCTTTAGCTGCACTAGCATCAACCTCACACTTATCAGAACGGAAGCCAAACACCAAGTTAGACAATAATTCACAGTTTTGAGTTCTTTTAGAATCCACTTTCTGAACCTTGTCATTGCCAGTGAAGTTCCTAGTATCTTTACAAACATATGTTGAGGCCTCATTGCCTTTCTGGATACTTCCTTCTGGTTCAGGCATCTTAATGTCTGAGATCCTTGGTCTGGTATGTTTTGAAATATATGCATCACTTTCACTAGCATCAACCTCACACTTAACAGAATGGAAGTCAAACACCAAGTTAGCCAATACTTCACAGTTTTGACTTCTTTTAGAATCCACTTTCTGGACCTTGTCATTGTCAGTGAAGTTCATATTAGTTCCACAAACGTATGTTGAGGCCTCATTGCCTTTCTGGATACTTCCTTCTGGTTCAAGCACCGTAATGTTAGAGATCCTTGGTCTGGTATGTTTTGGAATATATGCATCACTTTCACTAGCATCAACCTCACACTTAACAGAATGGAAGTCAAACACCAAGTTAGACAATAATTCACAGTTTTGACTTCTTTTAGAATCCACTTTCTGAACCTTGTCATTGCCGGTGAGGTTCATATCATCTTCACAAACGTATGTTGAGGCCTCGTTGCCTTTCTGGATACTTCCTTCTGGTTCAAGCATCTTAATGTCAGAGATCCTTGGTCTGGTATGTTTTGGAATATATGCATCACTTTCACTTTCTTGAACTCCACTAATTTGAGGAAAAACATGACATGAAGCTGATTTATCCAGTCGCCTTCTTTTCCTGTTAAGGGATATAATGATTTCTTTGTCAGGCAATCTCCAGCAAAGCTCCTGGACATTGTCTTCTATTTTATCAATGAAGTTTCTCAAATGAATCATAAAATTGGAAGGAACTAAGATGTGAGTTTTACTCATAGTGGAAAAAATTTCAAAGCAGATATCAACTACGCCCCGGTCTGATATCTTCTTGAATCCCAGAAGGCTATGCCTTGAAGATTTTAGGCTTTCTAGCACCATGTAAAGTGGATCTAAAGAAGGACAGTCCATAAAACTCTCTGAAATATTCAGATATCCATTCTTAAACAAGTGTGCAGAATTTCCCTCCCAAACTGGAACCGTTGAGTTCAATCTCTCTATAGCACCAATAACTTTCTTCGACTGTTGATGTTTGGATACGATCTGACATTTATCCCGGGATTCCAAATCAACAGATTCTTGAGTAACTAAATGCATCTTTTGACCCAAAACTGAACTTGGAATCAGCTTCACATTATCACCTATGAAAAGCACATTGAAAAACATTATAAAATGACGAGATAAAATCAATACACAGCCTTTATATTCAGGAAAATGTATACAAAAGTCAGAAATATGGTATCATAGAACCAGATAACAACAACACAGGAAAACCCAACATAGTTATCTCAACAGAAGTTTCTAAATCCAAGATGCTACTCACCCTATGGGACCATCAGCTTAGTTTTGCCATGAAATTAGAAGGCGTATGCATATTACAATACTTTCTTCTCAAATCACAACAACAGTCAATTTACAGCCAGAAACCTGGCTCATGCATCCAAAGCTTAGTCCAAAATACAACAGAATAACACAGAAATAGGAGCTGAAATCAACAACTCTAAATTTTTCAATAATAAAATAGACCAATATTGAAACAAACCCTTAACACAATCAATAAAATGTGTTGAAAATTACAAAATTAGAAGAGAAAACTAACTAAAGTCTTGGTTTTCTTCTTTATCATAAAAATCGTTTTTTTTTTACATGCACCCCTTTAAAGTATAATTAGACCAAATTGAGAACTGTTAAAATGCTGAGACGAAATTGAAACAAAAAAGCTATTAACCTAAATAGAACTACCTGAGACTTTAGTTTGTTTGTAAAGTTTCTTGTGCTTCATAGAACAACAGCTCCGAAAAGCGTGAACCTGAGCAACGACTCTAACAGCACGGGCGAAAGAGGGGAGTTCGACCCACGGCGAAACGGCGGCGTCCAAAACAAAGCCCAAAACCCCAGCCGGGTCGAACCCGGAAGAAGATACCGGCCCGTTAAAGCCCGTCGGACAGCGACAGTGCAGCCCGGAAACGATCCTCCGGCCGAAGAAGCGGAGCGCAGAATGGAGCTGCGGCAAGTCAGCTTCGTCGCGCTTAGCGAGAAAGGGGAAAGCTTGCTCGAAGGGGAGGACCTGGGAGTGGAGGAAGTAGGAGGAGGGGGAAACGGCGTCGTTTTGGGTGAAGGAGAAGGTGACATTGACGCCGAGGTTGTCGGAAGAGAGAACGAGTGCCGGAAGGCATTTGTGAGGGAAGAGGTGGAATCTGACCCACACCATGTCTCCTTTCTTCTTCTTCATCTTCTTCTTCTTCTTCTTCTTCTTCCTTAGGAATCATGCAAAAAGCTTCAAATGATCATTATCTCTGCGATAAACCAGCTTTTAGGTTATGCCTCTGAATACTACGGAATTTTCCCGCCATAAAAAACAGGTCTTTTCAACTCCCAAAATTGATTATTTATCCCTTTTTTCAATAATTTTGATTAATCAGAGTGTAAATTTTGTAGGACTATCCAAAATATTTTTTATTAACTAAAATTTCCACAAATAAAGATATTCATTGAATAAATTATGAAACTAGTCAAAAAAATTTATTATTTTTGTCTTCTAAATTTGTGATTTTTCTCTTTCTTTAACATTGTAAAGTTATTAGAAAGTAACAAAAAGTCGCATATTATATCTCCTTCATTCTTAAATACTAGCAAAACACACACATTTTTTTTATTTTTTATTTTTACTATTATTATATGTATATTTATATTTATTTAAATTAAATATAGATTTATGTGTATTGATATGTACGAGAAACACATAGAGTCAGTATAATTGAATTTTAAGAGATTTAAAGAAGAGAAATAAAGTAAGAAATAATGAAGGAAGTAAAAAGTGTGATAAAATTTCAAAAGTTCAAAAATTCAAATTAGAAAGCAGCAAACATTTGTGAAAATTGAAGAAATAAATATATTTCAAAAAATTAAATAAATAAAAACTGCTATACATCTAAAACGGTTTATAATAACTCTTTTAATATATTTTAGAAAAATAACTCTTTTAATATATTTTAGAAAAAATAGAAAATGATGTAATATCTATATTATAATAATAAAATTAAATATTGATATAAAAATAAAATAGAAACAAATTTAAAATAGTTAAAAGAGGAAATATGTAAATATAGACATTTTATTTTCAATTTTTAAGGCTTCATTTTTTTATGTTTAATGGTAATAAAATTTGATAATCTGTAATACCTCTTTTAATTATTTTATTTATTAAAAACTAAAAGACCTTTTTACAGAATTAAAAAGTGAAAGTAAAAAGTAATTATTTCAACTTAAATCATTTTTTTAAAGTTTGTTGTACTCATTTTATGCCATCTCTACTTATATGAAAAAAATGATAAAAATTTAAAATTTTTCATTGTCAACATTAAGATAAATTGATGAGTGTAAAATATTGTTTTTTTACTATATCTTTCTATTTCAATATAAAAAAAAGCAAGTGATAATTTTTTTTATTGGCTAAAAATAATGTATTGCTTAAATTTTATTATATTTATATTAAATTTTGTACTATACCTGTGTCATTTTGTCTTTTGAATGTTCATTAATATGTTAAGAATTTATTCTGACTTAGAATATTATTCATTACTTATTCTTTGTTGCCAAGAATTAAAAATGATAAAAAATAGAAAATATTATAATATTATCTTACACTTATACATGCTTAAAATATCATAATAGAAAGTTTTAAATTCAAAATATTAAAAAACAAATACTTCAAACTTAAATGTTAAATTCCAAAATATTAAGAAGAAATTTGAAAAAAAAAATATTCTATTAGAATGAATAAGCTAGAATTTACATTACATTAAAGAAAACCTATTACACATTTTGGTACACTTGCTAAACATGTAACAAAAACTCATGTTGAGACAATGAAAACAAAGATATTAACATAATTCCTAAAACTCAAACAGTGAAAGAAAGTTTGTCTTCTACTTCCTCTTCCAACAAATAGATGAATAGCTTTATATTCCTCTCATTTGATTCTTCATTTCTTTCCTTCTCATTTTGCATGGAAGAAATCAAGTGTTAGAAAAAGAAAATGAAAAAAAAAAACTGCAAAAACAAAGCAAAATTAATTGAATGATAAAATAAACTAAAAAAGTACTGTGATTAGTAATTTTCATACTTTTCAATTATTTTAGGCACCAGAAAGAAATTGTTGCAGGACTTGCTGGTTCACTAGATTATCTTTTTTATAAAACTCTTGTTTAGAAAAGAAAGATTCCAATGTTCAAATCAATACCATCCCTAATTATACAAAATGATCCATGAAATTTGTAAACAGAAACTTATATTTTTACTTGATTGATGAATTTGATCAGAAAAAAACTTGTTATAATGGCTTTCATTATTATAATTAAATATAATATTCATTAATAATAAAAGGAAAAATTAAATTAAAAAGGAATGAATATTATAATATCATGTACCTACATGATAAAACTTGTCATCTTTTTTTCCTTTTTGCATACCAGTCTTCTTCACCAGCACAATATTCTTCTGTTCTTGTGGAGTTTCACTATATTTTTGCTGTTTGCAAATGTACTGCAAACTAACTAGTTTCCAAAAAGTATAACATTGCAGAAACTAGTTTTAAGAAAGCATAATTTTGTGTAAAAAAAAATCCACAAATGAAGGAAAGGAAAGATAAAAAAAATAAATTGGATGTAAATAAAATTTGTTCCAACCTCATGTCGGTTGAGATAGCATTACTAGGTTAATCACCGCATCCAAAGTATTGTCTGTTTTAAAGCTTGGAATTCCGTCACAGTTTTATCATTAAAAGATGTCGATGTCTCAGTGGGTGAGGAAGGTGTATATAAACTGTGAGACTATTAGACGTATTGGAACATAACAGAATCTTCCCAATCTAACTCAAACACACAAAACCTTATTAGTTTCATCAACCAACCTACCCAATACCATGCAAGGGGCAATAGAGGAGTAATCAAAATACTCTAAGTATGACATGATGGGATAGCATGGTTGTTGGCCACCCTGCACTCCCAGGTTAAGGAGACTATCTAAGTTAAGTCAATTATAGTCACATATTCAAGTGGGATCAGTCTCAAACATAGTGAACTTGGAAAAACCTGTGGTAGGACAAAACAAAATACTCAAAGCATGAGTGAGAGCAATTGATGTGTTCTAACATAGTCCTACACACATCATATTCATGAGTTCTAAATTAGACAATTATTAAGACACAAGATTAGAGAGCTTTAGCCTTTAGGGTTTATGGTCCCTTCTTTCACAAGATGGTATTCTTGGGTAGGGGTCCCAACCTAAACTTGTCTAGTCTATTTCATCTTCCTTAACACAAAAGAGAGAGTGCTAATTTCATAGCCTTTGGGGAGTAAGAAAGACAGTGGAAAAACTAGTTTGCATATTTACCAAGCAGCTTCAAACAAATTGTGATTCTCATTTCGTTCAAAGTTGGATGAGGCTGAAAATTGGACAGTAGGTTCACGGCAACCAAGTGCTTACAACCAGCCAATGCATCAATGCACTACCACTCTCAAATTTGAAGAAGGAAGAAGAAACCTCAAGAGAAGAACTGTGTGAAACTTATTCCTCCAATCACATATGTCCAATCCGCAATCCCAACTGTCGAAACAAAGAACAATATGACGCAAACCTGTTGTCCAATTTTCACCTAATCCAAATAAAAGTGGGAATCACAACTTTACAGAAAGTGCTTGGTGAATATGCGAACCAATTCTTGTGCTCTCTTTCTCTCTTCTCTCTCCCAAATGTTGAGAAATTAACACTCTCTTGACCTAGAAGACCCACCTCCAATTGGGTTAAGTGAGACAAAATAGGCTTGACAAGTTTGGACTTTTTAGATATGAGTCCAACCAAACAGGTATGACTAGAACATGTTCTGTTTCAATTGTTTTAGAGGAGATAATGGCTTACTCTTTTATTCAAAGTTTTGAAGTTTCATAATGCAATGAGAAACAATTTACAAATCCAATGGCTTTATTCGAAAAGCAATAGTGAGACAATGAACAAATGTGATTGATGATACATTTAGACATACTTATCATGGATTAAGATGTAACTGCTCATAATTATTTTTGGCCTATTGATATTCAAATATGCTAGGTATAATAAACAACACATCTAGAACCAAGTTCACTCAATCATGAGCCATGGTGGCTGCAGCTGAAGTGAAAGGACCCTGGAAGATGAATTCAGACCAATGCAATTAGCATAGGATATGATCCATGCCATGACTTTTGCAATAAAAAATGCAAAAGAAAATTCTAGCCTTCTTAGCTACATAACTAACAGCACAACATATCCACATGAGAAGAAAAAGGCAGGTATAAACAAGAGAATGCGTAGCTAGTTATATACTTCTCTGGTGCATCATGGTCATTTCTAACTTAAATATTACACATAACCGATAATTTATGATATAATAGGATCCACAAAATGGTCAGGTCCAGAGAGTCATACTATTTATAGTCAAACACACTTACACTTGATTTGGAACCAAACATCCACTAAACTTGAACTCCTAAACTGGCTCTCAACATAAGATCATCCTCTGTTTGAAAAAATAAGAAAGATGGAAATATATTAGCTATTTAGCTTTCCTTGGTGAGATGATGTAAGTATTATCATTTTCTATAAAAATGTAAGATCCATAGATAAAAATCAGAACAAGTGCAAGTTGCCAGCATATTTTCAGTAACACATGCAAAATCCTTGAAAATCTTGCTAAACCAAAATTGAAAATTTGAGATGAAGACAAATGAGAAAACTTCAATTAAAGCACAAATTCACATGCACATGTAAATAGACGAGGGGAAACAATGATAACACTCTTAATCAACATTTATCATGCATATATTATATAAAGAAACCCCATAGCACCTAAAGAGAATTCAAGGGATTATTAACTTACATGCCTATTGAATTTGAAGTCAATCAGGAAATGATAGCATGCCAACAAACCCAGAGAAGCAGAACAAAAAATTGAAGTAATAGTACCTTGGAATCAGTTCTTATGCAATATTTCGAGAAAATAGGAGGAACAAAAATTGACAATGAACCATGATGCATGAATTTGTTTATTACCACATTTCATTTCTTCCAATATATGTTTTGTTTTAGAACTCAAGTGTATTGGCAAAATTGGAAGCTAAGAGATCTAATCTATAAAACATACATTAGCTGTTGAGAAACCATAAAATTCTTGCTTACACCAAATTTAGGATAGCAAGAGAAAGAAACAAAACAAGGGTAAATTTCAAAGTGGTTTTTAAAAAAAAAAAAAAATATATATATATAGGGCAACAAAGAGAGGCACACAATGTTTATCACAAGGTTGAATCAGAGTGACTAAGTGATTTGAAATGAAAGAGATCTAGAAACATGAAAGCATTGCAGGTTACCACGCTGTTCTTGAGCAACTTTAACCATAAAAACCACAGCATTTTAATGATTGGCATAAGCATTTCTTTCTCCCTTTGGCTGCACTGATACCCTCAGCATGATCAGATCGGGAAACTCCATAATCATATGTTAACTCCGTCATTGGTGGAATGTGTCTGAGTGCAAAAAAGGCAACATGCAGGTACGATTGGTTGTTTTCTTCATATACCACAGGCTGCCAGAAAACATTTGGGGAGCAACTATGATTCATGAATCTAGCCACATTCCCAAAACTCTTGGCACTTATAACTAAAGGATACGGCATGGCATAATCCTCACTGGATTCATTTGGATTGACTTCTTCCAAAAGCCTAGGCTCATAATTCCATTTGAATTGACCATAAATCCGAGTTGTATCAAAAACATACTCATTTCCTTCCCTCACAAGCTCACTTACCTTGGCTCTATCAACAACTTCTCCAGCATATTCACAAATGAAAGTGCCTGCACGAATAGGATCCAGAGACCGAAGACCCCACCCTCTATCCTTAGTTTTGAACACTTCCATTTGGTGCTTCAAACCGGTTTGGGATACTCTATTTTTGCAGTTAGGAAAACACTGACATGTGGGACCACATTCATGAACCAATTGCATCCGGTTCACCAGAACACCATTTCCAGTATATGGGAAATCACCTTCATTTCTCCTAATGCAAGCACAGTTCAAATCACCTGGGACACAAGCTTTAGTACAAGTGCACCCATTTGAAGGCTGCATCAAACTGAATGATTTAGGGTGTCTAAGAGAATGGAAATAATTGAAATAAATAGGTGCCTTCACATTATCAACCTCATTGAAAAGTGCTACAGGAATACTCTCAGCTCCATTGGAAATGTCTGCAAGAATAAGTCCAGTTCTTGACGAGCCAGATTTCCACTTCTGAACTGATTTCCAAACAGAATAGGCACTAGGCTGTCCAGGCATTCTTGCCAACTTGTACTTAAATACATCACCACCACCTTTTGCTTTTCCAATCCATGAATCTTCGATTTTATACAGACCATCATAGACATAGACTTTTGCATTTGGATTCACAGCATCCCTAATGCCCCGGATGACTCTTATTTCATTGAGTTCTCGTGAACTCCTATCCAAAGCAAGATTACCCCTTTGAAGCTTCTGGTCAATGGCGTGCTTATCTTTCTTGAAGAAGTTCCCTCCGTGACCAGTATAAGTTATAACATCGATATCCTCAGCATCATCATCATATTCTCCTGATGAAACAATGCTCACAGCCAGAGTTTCCTCCTCAAACTCACCCCTAATATGCAAGACATCAATTCCACTCATGGAGGGAGAATGCAAACCCACAACACACATTTCTGTTCTGAAAAAGAAAATGTCCCCAATCTCAACCCCAGGAGCTGATCCTACTCTCTTCCTCATGTTTGTCCGGATTCCTCTGGTCATCAAAATACTGCAAGCTTTCAAATCTGCACGCTTGACCGAACCCAAGCTCAATTCCTTGGCCTCTTCAAGTTGGCAGAGCCTTCTTCTAAGAGCATCAAATGCCATGAGAACAAAATTAACCATTTCACGGCTACCATCATCTTTTTGAGCAGGGCTAATACCAACCAAAGCACCTAAATCAACAGGGGGCTCTTGACTTCTCTTAGGCTTATCTAAGGATAATTTGGCACTGCGCGACTTTGGAGATCCACGTTTTTTCTTCCCAGAAGTATGTTGATCACTGAAACCCTCCATGGTTGAACTGGTATCTCCTGCCCATGGTGTACTCCTATATGCCCTTATTGGAGTAGCAGCACCATTTGGTGTCACCTCAGTTGGAGTTTGCTGAGGTGCACCAAAAGGAAAAAATGGAGAAAACCCAGAAGGATAGTGACCAAGAGGTGGAGTTTGAGAAGACATGGAGAAAATAGGAATCAAACTCTTCAGAGGTTTAACATCCAGAATCTTAGACTTATCAATGGAACCATGAAGAGGAACTGAGTTCTTCCCTATCCTTCCTTCCATTACAGAACCCCTTTCAATCAACCTTCACAAAAAAGAAGAAAATTTCCTCCCTTTTCTTTCACAAACCTACCCCTTTTCACCCTCAAACAAAATCCATCTTAACCTTTTGTTCCTCTTTCCCTTCACTCCAGCCTACACAAAATTATCAAAGTCACTACTTCATTTCAAAACCCAATTGAAAAGTTTCATCATTTCCTGCAGAAGTGCAAAAAATGGCCATGCATTTACAAAGATCTTAGGAAAAAACACTTGCAGATAAAACCCAGAAGGAAAATGACATCAAGTAAGCATTTTTCACTCAACAAAATACACATACCAAAACAGTCTGCTGCTAAGGGAACAGGACAAACACAGGATCCTTAAAACAAAAGAGACAAAGACAGAAACTTTACAAGAGAAGAAAGTTCTTGTTGTGGTTACCTTGTGGGGTGCTTGATTCTTGAAGCTTGAGAGACAGAAGCAAGTAGTAGGTGAATGAAGAAGCTGAAATTGAAAAAAAAATGAAGAAAATGAGGAAAATGAGACAGAACTCTTGAGTACAAAGTACAGGAAAATGGCTAATAAATAGACAATGTTGTGTGTCGTATCATGAGAACACGTGCTGCAATGTAATGAAGTTACTGTGATGTCTCATGTGACAGTGCTGAGCAGAACACTGTATCTATAAACACAATTCTTGCTACTTTTATATATTTATTAAATAATATTATAATCATTTAACATTTTTTTTCGAGTAAAGGTAGTAATTTAAAAATATAAATTCTTAAACAAAAGTGTTCAATATTACAAATATACATTTAAAGGGATAATAACATTCACATATAAAAGTTTAAAATACAAAAATATGTATTTTACTTTTAATAGTTGACTTTTTTTATTTGTATTTTACATCATTTGAATATTTTAAGATAATATTAATGTATTTTTTTATAAAAGGTTAAGTAAAAACTCGAAACTCATGATACAATCATAACATTTATTAATGTATATTAGATTAACGTTAGTATTTAATATTTTTCAATTTCTAACTTATTTTTATTATAGTTTATTTAATTATATTAAAATTCGTTTTGATTAAGATTAAATAATAATTAATGAATTGATATTAAATATATTTTTGTATTGAATATTTTTACAGTTTAGAAATATAAGCATTAATTAATATTTTATATATTAATTTATCTTTCAATTCTCTATCTTTAACTAATGTTCATTTATGGTCAGTGTTTAATATTTCTTGTAAAATTCATTAAATTATTAATGACTATGATTAAATCATAATTAATCAATGAATGCTAAATATATTATATTTAATATCTTTACAGATAAAAATATACACATTAAGTAATCTTTTACATATATATATAGTGCTAGTATTTAATTTTTTTCGTTTTATGATTTAATTTTGATATATTGTATTTAAAAAATTATATTTGTAAAATTTATTAAAATACTTGCTAATTAAGATTAAACCATATTTAATTAATTAACATTAAATATATTGTATTGAATATTTTTACAGTTTAAAACTACAAGTATTAAATATTCCTTAATGTATTACTTAATAGTTTAATTTTGTAACTTTAATCAGTATTAGTTTAATGTTATCATTTAATTAATTAACATTAAATATATTGAATTGAATATTTTTACAGTTTAAGAATAAAATAATTAAATATTCCTTTATATATTAATTAATATTTTAAGTTCATAACTTTAATCAGTATTTTTTATGTTAGCTTTTAATATTTTCATTTTAAAGTTTGACTTTGATGTACTATGTTTAAAATTCTATCATATTAAGTTTATTCAAAGTATTATCTAATCAGTAAATGAATATTAAGTATATTTTATTCAATACTTATACAGTTTAAAAATATAATCATTAAGTAATATTTTATATATTAACTAATATTTTTAGTTAACATCTTTAATTAATTTTCCGTTGAGAATAGTATTTGATATTTTTCAATTTATAATTCAAAATTTAAAGTATTTTATTTAAATTTGCTTTCTCAACGTATTAAAAGTCTTCTTGAATAATTATTATCCTTATTTCCAACAGCATTTAGTTTTTTTTTTCAATCTATTTTTCAAAAAGTATAAATTTATGTATAAATCTTCTTAGTTGATTTATTCTTTATATCTACTACAGCCTTTTGATTCTCAGTTTTGAAAATTTTTAGGGTAACAATATAAAAATAAATATTTTCTAAATACAAAAATAAAATAACAACTGCCAACAAAAATATTATTTTCTGGGATCAAAAGTTAAGTGATGAACATATTTTTATTCACATTCACTAGCCTTATTCATAGATTATTGGACTATAGTAATAAATAAATTCATTGTTTTAATTAATATTCTTATAATTGGGTTTATATTTGGGCCTTAATTATTATTATTGTTAATTTTGTGTTTTGAGAGTAAATGATCATGAGAAGCATTTATCTTTGTGAATGGGCTAAATATGCAAAAATTCAAGTTGTTTCTTGAACCAAAACAAGAAACAAATTATGGGGAGAAGAAAGAGAAAATAAAATCTACAATATCTCAGAAACAGAATTGGAAACAAATCTTCCACAAAATACAAGAATTGTGGAAAGATAAAAACTTGGAAACTGTTAACAAAATATAAACTACAATATTTTCCCAAAAAAAGCCTATAAAAAGACACAAGCATCAAGGAAAAGCTAAATACTTTGGTTGATTCCTTTGTGATTCCCCATTGAGTTATGAGGTTTTGATTAATAAAAAAAGTTTCTATTTTTAATTCTCTATAGCAGTACCAGTTATTTTTATTGTCTAATCTCCTATAAAACTAGTTTTTGTGAGAGATTGTACTTGAACACATGATTGAGAGTCTTCGTCTTAAACTTTGGTTTCTTAGTTAGTTCGTATTGTTTTAATTAATTTTTTAGGCGCATAATTCAAGAGAGAGGACATAAGCATTCTCATGGAGTGTACGCATGGAACAAAGTGAGTATTGATTAAACCAGTAGACACATGCTTTACTGGTGAGCTTCAGTTGAATTAGGTGTGGAAGAACTCGAGAGTCAATCTGCATTCTTTACTGATTTAAATCACCATTTATATTTTTCTACTTAACGATCACAACCCCCTTTTTATTATTATTGTTATTACTAACCTTTCATTGCTTATAGATAGATTTTGAATTCGGTTAACTGAATCACTATTGGATTCGTTGGGAGACGACTTGGGTCATCTGGCCACAATTATACTATCATTTCTCTAGTGTTAGACAAGTCTACGCTAGAATCATATTAATTTGACAACAAAATAAAGAAAATCAAATTTGATAGTTGTCGTTTTGCTGTCAAATTAATATGAATCTATGGTAGACTTGTCAAACACTAGAGAGATGATAGTATAATTGTGGCCAGATGACCCCAAGTCGTCTCCCAACGAATCCAATAGTGATTTTAGTGAATAGAATTCAAAACCTATCTGCAAACAATGAAAATTAGCAATAATGGTAAAGTAAAAGTAAGAGGGGTTGCGATCGTTAAGCAGGAAAATATAAATGGTGATTTAAATCAGTAAAGAATGCAAATTGACTCCCAAGTTCTTCCGCCAATGAATTCTTCACAGGCTCTCTAAAGATTATTCTTTTCTCAATCTTCAACAGAAACTAGATTGAACATGCGTCAAACCTAATTCAACTGAAGCTCACCAGTAAAGCATGCGTCTACCGGTTTGATTAATACCCACTTTGTTCCATGCGTATACTCCATGAGAATGCTTATCTCCTCTCTATTGAATCATGCACCCAAGAAATTAATTAGAACAATACGAACTAACTAATAAACCAAAGTTTAAGATAAGGAAGACGTTCAATTACAACCTCTCACAAAAACTAGTTTTCTAGGAGATTAGACAATAAAAACAACTGTTATAGAGAATTAAAAATAGAATCTTTTATTAATCAAAACCTCAAAACTCAATGGAGGATCACAAAGGAATCCACCAAAGGGTTTAGCTTTCCATACGGAGGCAAAAAAATTACAAATAAGAAAAGAAACTAAGAAAACCCTAGTTTCCCCTTTTCTTGTGTCCTTTTATAGACTTTTATGTTCTAAGGATCTTGGGAAAATATTGTAGTTTATATTTTGTTAAAAGTTTACAAGTTTCTTTCTTTCCATAATTCTAGTATTTTGCAGAAGATTTACTTCTAATTCTGTTTCTGAAATATTGTAGATTTTATTTTCTCTTTCTTCTCCTCAGAATATTTGTTTCCTGTTTTGGGTAAAGAAACAACTTGTACTTTTGCATATTTGGCCCATTTACAAAGGTAGATGCTTCCTCCAGATAATTTATTCTAAAAACACAAAATTAACAATAATAATAGTTAAGGCCCAAATAAACCCAATTATAAGAATATTAATTAAAATAATGAATTTATTTATTATTATAGTCCAATAATCTATGAATAAGGTTAGTGAGTGTGAATAAATATATGCTCATCATTAAGATAAACTTTTTTTTTATGGACCACAAACACAATATGATTATAATTTTTTTAAATATACATATATATATATATATTATAATTCTTAAAGTTTATTGAACATTTTATGTAAGACTCTTTGTAAAAATATAAATTTAAAATTTTGTATCTTGTTAATTTTACAATTAATCTTATTTATTAGTTTACTGTGAAATAAAACAATACAAAAATTGTAACTTTAATAAATGCAATTTATAGGGTTTTTTATTAAATAAAATTAAAATTTTAAGATTTTCAATTTAAATAAATGAACATGTAGCAATTAAACCATGACAAATTATTTAAAATAGTACTTTTTTGTATAACAATCCTAATCAAACGAAAACACTTTTGTATTTAAAAAGTCATGTTTTAATGTAAAAAATAAAATCTATACAATTTTTAAATTTTAATCTGTAATTTATAATTACCAAAGATTCGTTTAATTACAACATACAGATAATTTTAATTGCTAGATTTTATTCACACATTTAAAAAACAGATCATTTTAATCTCAAAGCTTTAACAACGTTTCTTTCATAGTTTTAATCCACTCTCAATTGTTAATTTAAATTATAATACTTTTATTGTTATAAAGAATTAAAAGTATTTATTATAATATTTTTATTTACACAAATATTAATAATTGAAGAACTGAGGAATGTGAGAGTTAGAGAAGAAGAAGTTGAAACGAACACAGAGAAAGAAGCGTTCATCGATCATGTCCAAAAACAAAGAGAAAAAGAAGAAAAAGAGCGAAAGCGATGAAGACGACGACGTTTTCTACTACCGCTACAGCAGTGTAAACCCTAACCCTACGCAACACAATCCCAATTCAAATCCCAATCCCAATCCCAAAACCAATAACAAGGGATCTTCGTCATTGGCACCGTCCAAATCAACGTTGTACGTTTCAAACATCGATTACACGCTCACCAATTCTGATCTCCACACGCTTTTCACTACCTTCGGCCGAATCGCGCGCGTGACGGTCCTCAAGGACCGCCACACGCGCCTCAGCCGCGGCGTCGCGTTCATCCAGTTCGTCTCCATCCACGACGCGCGCAACGCCGCCGCGCAGATGCATGGGAAGGTCCTCAACGGCCGCACCCTCACCGCCTCCATCGCCGCCGACAACGGCCGCGCGCCCGAGTTCATCCGTAAGCGCGTCTACCGTGACACTGCCCGCTGCTTCGAGTGCGGCGCCGACGGGCACCTCTCCTACGACTGCCCGCGGAACCAGCTAGGCCCCCGCCAGCGCCCCGAGCCCAAACGCCCCCGCCGTGGGCCCCACCACCGCGACGACGACAACGACGATGGCGGGGAGGATTCTGACGGTGTCGGAACCGGTGCCCGGTTCGAGGATGACAATTGGGCGTCCGTCGTGGATGACGGCGCCGACGAGAGGCTGCTGACGGGAAACCGCGACGACGATGAATCCGTGGCTGTGAAGAGTAAGAAGAAGAAGAAGAAAGCCGGGTACTTCAGTGATGAGAGTGATGATGATGACTTTGATGGTTGAGTTGGTGCAATTGGAAACTTAGAAGCAATTTTTTTATGCCTCTGGTACTCTAATCCAATCAGAATTGAAGTATCACTTTTAAGGTTAATGTAAATTTTTGTTATGTAGATTATTGATATGTAACTCTAATTTTGATTAGAAAACAGCACTAGAAACGACAAAGAAACTTCATGGTGTTGCCTATTTGTTTGATGTTGATGACAATTGAATGGTGTTTATTGATGGTTTTGATACTGTTCTACTGTGACAATTGAAGATTTCCTTCAGTAATGTACTTTGTCAATTTAAATCTTTATTACACAGAAAAATTCTAATTTAGATTGGGAAACAATGCCAAAAGTGCATGAGGATGGAAATGTTGTTGTCTGTTGTTTTATGTTGATGGAAATGGAAGGGGTATGTAATATGTTCCAAGTTTTGAATTTGATGCACACACTAATAATTTGTAACAAAAATGAGGTTCCCTTCTGTTGTTGATTGTTAACCTTCTCTTTTAAGTATACTAGGTTCAGATGGTTTTTCTGTTAGGATATTCAATATTATTCTACATTGACAGAGAATTTATGAACATATCATTTTTGAATAAAGATATCAAATAATAGGCTCATCTAAAGTGAGTTGTTCACTTTAAAAGTTAAAGCCATTGATAAGAAAATCAGCGGTTAACATTGCATGTTTATGTGTATGCATAACAGTTGCAAAATGTTGGAATATCAGTGGTTGGTTGAGAAACTAGTTGCAGAAGTATATACTCAAATGTATGATGTTGATTATGAGGAGACATTTGAATATTGTTACATTATCTCATTATTATCTCATTAGCAACACACTTTACTTTGGTTGGGAGTTGTAATAGTTTAATGTGAAGAAATTCTTTTTGCATGGGCATCTAAAGGAAAAGTTTAAAAGGAAATTTCTCTTGGCTTCGAGTCTATTGAACAAAAGAATAAGCATGCTAAAGAAAGTATCGTTCAGGCTCAAACAATCACCCTTTTTTTTTATCAAGTCTTCCTTATAAGGAAAACTTACTTTTCTCTTAGTTTTTGTGAATAACATGATTGTTGCAGGAGATGATAAAAATAAGAAATTGATAAAGAAAGCTCCTTGTTTCAAAATGAAGAATCTTGGAAAATTAAAATACTTCCTTCACGGGTAGAAGTTGCATGCTCTTAAAAGGACATCTTTATCTCCCAAACAAACATGTTTTAGTTTTTTTAAAAAAACAAGTTGAAATTCTTATAGAATAGAACCATAGAACTAAGAATGATGAAGATAACTCTAATGAAAAAGGGTCAATATCAAAGGCTTGTAGGAAAGCTCATTTCCTTAGCCCACACCACACCAAATGAAACATATAATGTATATGATCACTTTAATTGTTATGATTGAAAATTACTTTGAATCTTTAGACTCAAGTGTGAAGAATCTATGACCCTTTATTATAATAATAAATTAACTATTAATATTGTTGCTCACAATTTAAGCATGATAAGACAAAACCCATATGGATAACCAACACTTCATTAAAGAAAACTTGGATAATGGTCTTATCATTACTTCCTACATTCCATCAAGACATTAACTAACAGATTTGTTTATAAAAATGTCTTCATATAGAGCTCATACGCATAACGAAAAATTGGATAGTGATTCCATACGAAAAGATATGAAAAATTCCAATGCATGGAATTATGAAATTAGAATGCATAGGAGTATTTGGCACCTTCAAGTATAAGAAATATGGTAATGAAAAATATTCTATAAATTTCACTTTTCACAGTATGGAATGTATTCACCAAGTTCTAACGCAAAATGCAGAACCTATAGTACATGTTCCATCGTTTCTAGTTTATTATAGTATATTTAGTTACAATGATGCAAGGAAGACCTCAGCACAACTGTTACTATGCACCAAGATATAAGCAACGAAAGAGGTGGAAACAAAAAGATAAGAGTGGTGCATAAGAAAGCACAAATAGGATTGCTGCATAATCTTTGGCATAGGAAGGTACTGCAGTGCCAGAAATGACTAAAATATTCATTACTCTGATATCTCCTCTTCCTCCAATTGTAGTGCCTTTGTTTGTTAAGCTGAGCTTATTTTACAAACTTGTCCCGTGGCATACAGAAACATTTATTGCATCTGAATTCATGTTGCCATTCTCCATGTGAACCACCTATCTCAGACTGTTTCCTCAGCTTGTTCTTGTTTATCTGGAAGTTGGCTTCTAAGGAAGTCAAGAACTGATTGCCGCTGTACAGAAGGTTTGAAAATTGAAATTAATTGCAGGACTCAATAAGGAAATCCAGCATAAAACAAAAACATTTGTTCGTGAGTGTGTGTGTATAGATATATACCCACTTGTTTTTTAATTGGAGTACTTGTTGGAAAATTTCATTCAATGTTAGTTTTAAAATGAAATCTGACATGGTATTAGAACTAAGCTCATCTTAGTAAGCAGTCTATTCTAATAGGTTAATTCTATCAAATCTTATGCTATATGGCTGTTGATTATTTGAACAAAGAACAAAATTATATTGTCACATTTACAAAATTATCACATATTCAATTACAAAGTTTATATACAAGGAGACATGATATAAGAACTTTTTAATTTGAGAGAAGAAGCTCATCTTAACCCCTACATTTCCCATGAATGGTTGAGATTCTAGCATAAAAGTCCTGCTACCTTTCTAAGTGACATAATATAATCTTTATTAAACTTCTAATCTTTCACTACCAGTATAACTTATGATCAAGATTTACTTCTGTCACTCAAATAAAAATGGTTCCATCACTTGTTATATCTCAAGTATATACACAGGTCTTTTTTGTTTATAGATATCTTACCCGATGTTCAAGTCCACTAGCTTCAGATTTCAACGTTAGTGATTCCAGTAGGTCTATGGCTTCTTGAAATCCATCAGTAGCTAACTTTTCCTCCCCTATATTCCTGTCCACATCCGCAACTTTTGCAAGAGAAACAGCAACATCTAGAACCTATAAAGTTATTTCAAACAATGAAAAAGAGAGCCAGTTAATTATCAAGTGTACTTGTTTCTTTGATCGGTTCAGTTGTTTCAGAAGAGAATCAAAATAAAACTGCAAAGTATCAATAGTCATAAAAAAACTCATAAAGGGTGAATTTTGCCTGAGACATTTAAGTTCATAAATTTTTTTCCACAATTCTCCTAACTTTAATTAAATCGTCTTAGCTGGTTCAACTTATGGCATTGTACAACAATCTACAAACCAACGTAGAAAAGCTTGCACCAGACCCAAAGAACAGCAAGAGACTTGAATGAAGATCAATTACTTAACATAAAAGAATTCAAATAAATTGTATCTAGATAGTAATATCCAACCTGGGATGGAACGTTCGAATTCTGCTTGACAACATCCCGGCGAACATCCAAAGATTTGAAATAGTAAGATCTTGCAGCTTGAAGATCTCCATCATAATATTTAAGATCTCCAATTTTGTTAAGTGAAACAGAAAGTGTATGTGTAATCTGTAGGACAAGAAATTTAACAAATTAAATTGACAACAAGCAAAAAAGAAAAGTATTATGTTGAAGTTTATGCATTTTGACTCTGGACAGCACAAAAGCAATGTTCAGATGAAAAGACCTCCATATCATCTTTTGGCAACTTGGTCAGAAATTGGACGCTTTCTTCAAAATAAGAAACTGCAGAACTGGCATCACCCATTGCTCGGCTGCAAAAAAATAATGTTCACATGTAGGTCACAATCTGCCTCCATTAAACATGTCACATAACAATATTCTTTTACCATTTTGTTATAGAATAAGAAATATCATTAGAGAAGAAACAAGAGAAGATAAAAGCAGAGAAAAAGATGACTGGAAAAGAAAACAAAGTGCCAAAGCCAAGAAAAAGTGTCAACAAAATGATAAAAATCTGTTTAAACGTCAACTTTCAAAACCCCTCTAAAATAATGATTAGCTAAGCACAACAACAAGAAAAAAATCACGGCCATGAAACAAAGAAAGGCTATAGTTTTCAGAAAGTATTAAACCAGCTAATTATTTGAAAATACATATTTGCAACCATGCAATAATAAGTTCAAGGACCTTTTTCATATATATAACCCGGAATCATGATGAAGCACAAAAACTAGCAAAAAAAAACTTAGAACTTCATCTGATTGTAGTAATCAACACTAGACCCCATAACATCTACGATGGCAAATACAAGGCAAACAATTCTAATACGCATAAATGGTCAAAACTGAAAATTTCTCAATTTAAGATATATTTAACATTAATAATGAGTTTGATTTATACTTGGCTATAATAATTCAATATTTTTAATTTATCTTAAAATCTTGAAAGGAAGATAATAGTGACAAAGTTATTTAGATAATAATTAGTCACATCACGTTTTATTAAACTCAAGTCTTTCTAGTTAATTATTAGATTTTATAAGAAACTATCTTTTACACCAAAATGAGGTCATAGTGATTTTTGTTGGAGATTCCACATTGACTAGAGATATGGTCAAATTATAATATGTATATAAGTGAGTACAAACTGCATTGCAAGCCAATTATGTAGGATTATGTTAAACCTAAATCCACTTCTTGATGCAATCAAAGTTTGCCCAAGCAAGATTTGTTGGCATATTGTACCACAAGCTTTCAGAGTTCATTTTTGTGTACTAGTCCTTAAATTTACAAAAATCATATAAATTAATTCCTCTCAAGGATTAAAGTGAGAAAAATAAACATGATACAAGCTGAACATATTCAGGGACTAACGCTTACACAAATAAATTCAAGGATTTGTATAACTAATTCATACACAGATACATTTCAGGACGAAACTATGAGATGGGAATAATTACGAGTACTAAGTTACCTGTTCACTCTTTTTTAAGTGAGAGCTGACCAATTAAATACCGAAATTTCAGGGATTTTATTGAGTCAACTTGACAAAAAAAATGTGAAGTGTTTTCCTTCTTGTTTCTCAAAAAACATATATAATTCCATCGTTTTAGTGTATCATAGAAAAGAAAACAGAAAACAAGTTAGCCATAACCCAAGTACTTGGGATCATCGTTGAAGGACCATTTTCAAAAACAGCCTGGATTTTGCAAATTAATTTTCCATCTGTACACATACTAGGTGTTCCTTTTTCTTCTGCCATTCCTTTGTGATCTCTGTCTAGTTATATTCAGGGTCCCTTACTATTTTGTTCCATTGCCTTTGTATCAAGTAGACAATTCTATATTCAATCAGTGAAACTCATGACAGATTTCTATAGTTGTATAGAATTTTCTTCATTTTTCTTCAAGCACAAATCATTTACGCAAATAATATCTAATCAATTGAGCACATATAACAATAATATTCTACATACACTAAAACTAACAAATACAAGAGAACAGACTACGGTGATGAGAATACTTAAAAAAATCTAGATATATGCATAAACAAGAAAATAAGAGTAACAGAGTTATTAATCAGTTGCTATGTGAGTGGTGCAGAGAAGAAAGCAAGAAAACATACCAGCAGTCACCAAGCATACCCAAGACTGCTCCAAGCTGGGAACATAAGTCTGAAGTGTTACCAACTTTTTCTAACTGATCACGAATGTCTTCAGCACAGAGGTTGAGTCTTGATTTGGCACTTTCTAAGTTCTGAGCACGGAATGCCTGTTTTTGCATTGCATATAGCAAAATACTCATTATCAAGTGGTAAAATAAAATCAACAAAGTTTAAATTCTAATTTAGTAAAACAAAAGGCAGTAGCTTCAGCAGAGGAACAGCTATTGACATCAATGTCTCTTCCAGATAAATATATTTTCCAACACTTCCAATCATATATAACAGTTCAGGATCTATCAAAAGTTATTAACATCACCGCCAAATACATTAAGGACAAGCAAGTTCAAGGATCTTTCACCATTTAATCATTCATATTATATAATAAGATGCATCATTAACATTTGAAAAGGCCATACATACCCTCATGGCCTGTTGCACTAAGAAAGAACCTCTTTCCAAAGACACATCCTCATAGATGACCTGTTTACTCTCCGCAGCTTCTTCTCCATTGTCTGAGCTAACAGACCTTTTGATCCTAGCATGACCTTCAATAAAGCGATCGACTACACCTTGAAGATTAGCATCAGGCTCAATCTTCACAATATCAGCCCCACACAATGGACAGTCCTTAAAGCGGGATATGCATGCTCTAATTTTAGACAAGTAGAATATGAGAAATGAGACAATGCAATTCATCATAGATTCGAGATATAAACACGGGACAAGGTACATACTTGCAGAAAACATGAGAACAAGGCACGCATTTGCTTGTGTCGAATAATAGAGCCTGGCACACTGTACAGCTAAGAGGACCAATCTTAAACGATTGTGAATCATATCCAAAAGGGCACTTTGGTGATGCACTAGCTGAGTCATTAGCCTCTTTCTTCACCTTACTCTCAGAATCAACCTGATGCTTCATAGAGTTTTCACCCAATTTTTTAGAAGCATTGTTATCATCAGGGCGAGCAGCTTTGACAAAGGGGCAAACTGGTGTCATATTCATCAAGAACAGGAGCCTGCCAAAACATCAAAACAAAGAGGCTTTGTTATCATCCTTTTGTTTTATTTATTTAAGTAAAACTTTCCAAACAAATAACAGTTTTCGTAACCATTACCTAAGAATAATGATTAAATAGTTTTTTTTTTTAGAATAAATCACGTTACAGGCATTGCTTACATTAAATTCTACACATTTCAGTATAGCTTTTCACTCGTGTTCCTTCAGGTGCATTTGGTAAGAAAGCCAAAAATAGGTTAGATCGAATGAAGAGAAAAAGAGTGAAAACAAAAGTATTTGGTTTAAGACAAATAAAAAATTTCCAGATAATTGATTCATTCAACAGTTGATTTTCCTCAACTTTATAACAGGTTACATCAGGTATCTTATCCATTATGTAAGGCCTTAGCCCTGTGTCTTAATAAAAGCTGCAGTTAAAAAAAAAAAACAACGTTAACAATCTCTCTACCCTATTTCTTTACCATTTTTCTTTGAGCAAACGAAGCCTTGAATAAAAAAATAATTTTCCAACCAAAGTCACATTAAAAAAAAACGCACCAACCTCGTTGATTAGAAACACATTTAAATCCTATCAATGTTTTACACGATGAACTTAATAATTCAATCTAAACTCTGTTTTTTACTGCAAAGACAACATCTTAGGAAGAATTCCGCAAACCTAGGAAGTAGCAATAAAACGAAAAATTGCATCCCATATGAACTTATAAAATTCACACACTCCCCTGTGCCCCAATTGTTCTGGAGTCAACCATTCCCAACTGGGTACATTGAATCAACATCAAGATTCAATTTTTATCAACAAATAGAAATCCCTATTCTTGATTTGCAGAATTAAAAAGGATGAAAAGATTACAGGATCGAGGGAAGCGAAGAAACTGGAAGTTGCAGAGAACGACGTCGTTGCAGCTGCTCTGGTGTTCTTCTTCCTTCGTCTTTGTTGGTGTGAGGCAGAGAATCGTGCGATGGTTCTCAGAAAAAATGTGGATGATGATGATGATGGCAGTTTGAAGAACTTGTACTTTATATTTGCTTTATAGTCCCTCCTTTCTTGTATATTTCTAAAGTGACAATATATTTTATTTTTTTATTTCTCTATACTATATTTGTAAGACTTAAATTAAAAATTATATTTATTCTCTTGTAAGAGTTAATTTAAAACCAATTTGTTTAGATACTTTTACATCAAATTTTAATATATTATATAATTTATAGAGGAATTAAGTTCACTATTTTTTTTCCTTTACTTTTCTATACATCATATACATAATTATTTGTGTTATAAGATGTATGATACGTTCAACAAAATATCACAACACTTTAGTTTAAAAAAAAACGATATTATATATAATATAAAATTGTCTTTATCTGTATGAAGTATTCAAAAACTGATATTTACGTGTGTAAAACAAATTAATGTATAGATTGAAATTTTAATATAAAATTACTTTTATTAGTATATATAATATAGATTTAATTAAGTTTTAATTTTATTGTAAAGTTGGGTATTTTTGATTGACTACTTATTAAATTTTTATCTATTGAATTTTAATTTTTTAATATAAATTTTAATTTAGTCTTTGTCAATTAATTTTTTTCAATAATTGAGAGACGTGATTATTATTTTATAATGTCATCTTACTTATTTGTTTCCACAAATTAAGTTTGATGGAAAAGTCAGACAAGAAGTGAAAGTTGCTCGGGAACGGGAGTGACGATTTGTATGTGTTCTGTGCTGATTTGTCAGTAGTTTGGAGGTTTGTAGAGATTTCACTTGGTGAATATTAGGATAAATAAACTTCAAATGGTCATAAAAAAACTTCAAAAGATAATAACTTTTGACGGAGAAGTCGGACAAAAAGTGAAAATTACTCGGAACGGGGGTGGCGATTTGCATGTATTATGTGTTGATTTGTCAGTAGTTTGGGGTTTATGGAGACTTCACTTAGTAAATATTAGGATAAACAAACTTCAAATGACCATGAAAAAACTTCAAAGGCTAATAACTTTTAACGGAGAAGTCGGACAAAAAGCGAAAGTTGCTTGGAACGGGGGGAGATTTGCATGTGTTATGTGCTAATTTTTCAGTAGTTTGGGCTTTGTGGAGACTTCATTTAGTGAATATAAGGATAAACAAACTTCAAATGGCCATAAAAAACTTCAAAGGGTTATAACTTTTGACAGAAGTCGGACAAAAAGAAAAAGTTGCTCGGAACGGGGGTGGTGATTTGCATGTGTTATGTGCCAATTTGTCAGTAGTTTGAGGTTTGTGGAAACTTCATTTAGTGAATATTAGGATAAAGAAACTTCAAATGGCCATAAAAAAACTTCATAGGGTGATAATTTTTGACGGAAAAGTCGGACAAAAAGTGAAAGTTGCTTGGAACGGGGGTGACAATTTGCATGGGTTATGTGCTCATTTGTCAGTAGTTTGGGGTTTGTGGAGACTTCATTTGATGATTTTATGGATAAACAAACTTCGAATGGCCATAAAAAAACTTCAAAGGGTGATAACTTTTGACGGAGAAGTCGGACAAAAAGTGAAAGTTGCTTGGAACGGGGGTGACAATTTGCATGTTTTTTTGTGTTGATTTGTCAGTAATTTGGGGTTTGTGGAGACTTCATTTGGTGAATATTAGGATAAAAAAAACTTCAAATGGCCATAACAAAACTTCAAAGGGTGATAACTTTTGACGGAGAAGTCAGACAAAAAGTGAAAGTTGCTCGGAACGGGGGTGGCAGTTTGCATGTGTTATGTGATGATTTGTCAGTAGTTTGGAGTTTGTGGATACTTCATTTGGTGAATATTAGGATAAACAAACTTCAAATGGCCATAAAAAAACTTCAAAGGGTGATAAATTTTGAGGAAGAAGTTGGACAAAAAGCGAAAGTTGCTCGAAACGGGGGTGGCGATTTGCATGTGTTATGTGCTAATTTGTCGACTGAATTTGGAACAAAACACGACAAATTTCTAGTCAAACGGATGAGTATTCACCCATGAAAAAAATCAAACAGTTCACACACAAACAAACCTTCCTTTCAGCCCAGGCAGTGATGAATACATAATTTATTGCAAATCCTGTGGGACGAATTTGGAGCTCAAATCTGAGCCAAAACTCAATAAACACAATTACGAATGTCTAGTTAACATTTCAGAGCAAAATACCCAAGGAGTAAGGCGTAGAAAGTCCCATTCCGGGAGTGAACAAAACTAGTTTTCCAAAAACAAAACTAAACGTCCTATCTTTTCTTCCATGTATCTTCTTTTTGTGATTTGTTTATGGATGCGCCTCCTTACCTGAGCGCAAACAACATATGAAAGCACTTGTGTGAATTTTTTCAGCCCAATACGGACCTAAAATAAAATTGTATAAAGTAGGGTGAAATTTCACTAGTTTTGGTAGTCGATAGCCTTGGTTTGTACAGAATTTCTAAAATTTTATAGCAAATCCTGTGGGACGAAATGGGGGCTCAAATCCCAGCCAAAACTCAATAGACACAATGATGAATGTCTGGTAAAAATGTTAGACCAAAATACCCAAGGAGTAAGGCGTAGTAAGTCCCAGACCGGAGTGAACAAAACTGGTTTTCTGAAAACAAAACGTTCTGCCTTTTCTTCCACGTATCTTCTTTTGGTGATATGTTTATGAACACACCTCCTTACCTGGGTGCAAACAACATATGAAAGTACTTGTGTGAATTTTTTCGGTGCAATACGAAACTAGATCAAAATTGCAGAAAGTAGGGCAAACTTTCACAAGTTTTGGAAGAGGATAGGCTTGGTTTGCACAAAATTTCTGAAAAACTCTCCCGAAATAGTTTTTTCCTGAATCTCGGCTGAATTTGGGACAAAATGCAACAAATTTCAAGTCCAACAGATGAGTATTCACCCACGAAAAAAAATCAAAGAGTTTCACACAAAAACGAACATTCTCTTCAGCCCTGACAGTGATAAAGAAAAAAATTATTGAAAATCCTGTGGAACGAATCTTCGATTCAAATCTCAACCAAAACTCAATAGACACAATGACGAATGCCTGGTAAAAATTTCATACCAAAATACCGAAGGAGTAAGGCGTAGTAAGTTCCAGAGTGGGAGAGAACAAAACTGGTTTTCCGAAAACAAGACATTCAGCCTTTTCTTCCCCGTATATTCTTTTTGTGATTTGTTTATGGACGCGCCTCCTTACCTGGGTGCAAACAACATATGAAAGTACTTGTGTGAATTTTTTCAGCACAATACGGACCCATAATAAAATTGCAGAAAGTAGGGCGAAATATCACAAGTTTTGGTAGATGATAGGCTTTTGCACAAAATTTCTGAAAAATTCTCCCGAAATAGTTTTTTTTCCTGATATTCCACGTAAGAATCTCGACTGAATTTAGGACAAAACGCAACAATTTTCAAGTCAAACATATGAGTATTCACCCACGAAAAAATTCAAACAATTTCACACACAAACGAACCTTCCTTTCAGCCCTGGCAGTGATGAATAAAAAATTTATTGCAAATCCTATGAAAAGAATTTGGGGTTCAAATCAAAACCAAAACTCAATAGACTCAATGAAGAATGTCTGGTAAAAGTTTCAGACAAAAATACCCAAGATGTAAGGCGTAGTAAGTCCTAGAATAGGAGTGAACAAAACTGGTTTTCTGAAAACAAAACGTCCTGGCCTTTCTTCCCCGTATCTTCTCTTTGTGATTTGTTTATGGACACACCTCCTTACTTGGGTGCAAAAAACATATTAAAGTACTTGTGTGAATTTTTTTAGCGCAATACAGACCCAAAATAAAATTGCAGAAAGTAGGGCAAAACTTCACAAGTTTTGGTAGAGTATAGCCTTGGTTTGCACAAAATTTCTGAATAATTCTCCTGAAATAGTTTTTTCTTGAAATTCCAGATAAGAATCTCAACTGAATTTGGACAAAACGCAACTAATTTCAGGTCAAACGGATGAGTATTCACCCACGAAATAAATCAAACAGTTTCACACACAAACAAACCTTCCTTTCAACCCTCGCAGTGATGAATAAAAAATTTATTGCAAATCCTGTGGAAAAAATTTGGGGCTCAAATCAAAGCCAAAACTCAATAGACTCAATGACGAATGTCTGGTAAAAGTTTTAGACCAAAATACCCAAGGGGTAAGGCGTAGTAATTCCAAGAACAGGAGTGAACAAAACTGATTTTCCGAAAACAAAACGTCCTAGCCTTTGTTCCCCGTATCTTCTCTTCGTGATTTGTTTATGGACGCGCCTCCTTACCTGGGTGGAAACAACATATAAAAGTACTTGTGCGAATTTTTTCAGTGCAATACGGACCTAGAATAAAATTGCAGTAGGGCGAAATTTCACAAGTTTTGGTAGATGATAACTTTGGTTTGCATAAAATTTCTGAAAAATTCTCCCAAAATAGTTTTTTCTTGAAATTCCACGTAAGAATCTCCACTTAATTTGGGACATAACGCAGAAAATTTCAGGTCAAACGGATGAGTATTCACTAACGAAATAAATCAAACAGTTTCACACACAAACAAACCTTCCTTTCAGCCCTGACATTGTTGAATAAAAAATTGATTGCAAATCCTGTGGAAAGAATTTGAGGCTAAAATCAAAGCCTTAACTCAATAGAGAGAATGACGAATGTCTGGTAAAAGTTTCAGACCAAAATACCCAAGGAGTAAGGCGTAGTAAGTCCCGGAGCAGGAGTCAACAACACTGGTTTTCCGAAAACAAAACGTCTTGGCCTTTCTTCCCCGTGTCTTTTCTTTGTGATTTGTTTATGAACACACCTCCTTACTTGGGTGCAAACAACATATGAAAGTGCTAGTGTGAATTTTTTCAGCGAAATACGGACCCAAAATAAAATTGCAGAAAGTAGGGTGAAATTTCACATGTTTTGGTAGAGAATAGCCTTGGTTTGCCTAAAATTTCTGTAAAATTCTCTCGAAATAGTATTTTCCTAAAATTTCATGTAATAATCTAGATTGAATGTGGGACAAAACGTGACAAATTTCAGGTAAAAAGGATGAGTATTCACCTACGAAAAAAATCAAACAATTTCACACACAAACGAATATACCTTTAGCATTGACATTGATGAATAAAAAATTGTTTGCAAATCCTGTGGAAAGAATTTGGGGCTAAAATCAAAGCCAAAACTCAATAGACAAAATGACGAATGTTTGGTAAAAGTTTCAGACCAAAGTACCCAAGGAGTAAGGCGTAGTAAGTCCCAGAGAAGGAGTGAAGAAAACTGGTTTTCCGTACACAAACCGTCATGGAATTTCTTCCCCGTATCTTCTTTTTGTGATTTGTTTATGGACGTGCCTCCTTACCTGGGTGCAAACAACATATGAAAGTAATTGTGTGAATTTTTTCAGTGCAATACGGACCCAAAATAAAATTGTAGAAAGTAGTGCAAAATTTCACAAGTTTTTGTAGAGGATAGCCTTGGTTTGCACAAAATTACTGAAAAATTCTACCGAAATATTTTTTTCCTGAAATTCCACGAAAGAATCTTGACTGATTTTGGGACAAAACGCAAAATATTTCAGGTCAAACAGATGAGTATTCACTGACGAAATATATCAAACAGTTTCCCACACAAACGAACCTTCCTTTCAGCCCTGACTGTGATGAATAAAAAAATTTATTGCAAATCTTGTGGGAAGAATTTGGGGCTCAAATCAAAGCCAAACCTCAATAGACTCAATGACGAATGTCTGGTAAAAGTTTCCAACCAAAATACCCAAGGAGTAAAGCGTAGTAAATCCCAAAACATGAGTGAACAAAACTGGTTTTCCGAAAACAAAAGGTCCTGGCCTTTGTTCCCCGTATCTTCTTTTTGTGATTTGTTTATGAACGCGCCTCCTTACTTGGGTACAAACAACATATAGAAGTACTTGTGTGAATTTTTTCAGCGCAATACGGACCAGAATAAAATTGCAGAAAGTAGAGATAAATTTGACAAGTTTTGGTAGATGATAGCCTTGGTTTGCATAAAATTTTGGAAAAATTCTCCTAAAATATTTTTCTTTTCCTTAAATTCAAAGTAAGAATCTCGACTGAATTTGGGACAAAACGCGACAAATTTCAAGTGAAACGGATGAGTATTCACCCACGAAAAAAATCAAACAATTTCACACACAAACGAACCTTCCTTTCAGCCCTGGCAGTGATGAATAAAAAAGTTATTGCAAGTCTTGTGGAAAGAATTTGGGGCTCAAATCGAAGCCAAAACTAATTGAATCAATGTGGAATGTGTCGTAAAAGTTTTAGACCAAAATACCCAAGGAGTAAGGCGTGGTAAGTCCCAGAACAGGAGTGAACAAAACTGGTTTTCTGAAAACAAAACGTCCCGACCTTTCTTCC